>Ga0111175_1147_pt1 | contig 24464 bp, 16 predicted proteins | sample DeeMarSWOR324_28_FD_80228 | JGI IMG/M metagenome (GOLD analysis project Ga0111175, IMG submission 80228) | Bacteroides sp. SM23_62
GGATGTCCTCCTTTCAAGGACCGGGAAAATCCAGAAAATTATGACTACTCTTCCTGGCCCAGAAACAGCGATGAACAACATAGAGAGAAGATCATCCTCCCGGCTGACTTCAGGACAACAGCTCATAACCGGGAAGAAAAGGCTTACGTTTACTGGGGAGAGGGTGGGTTCTCCTGGTCTATTCCTTATTTTGTTGGGCTGGCTGTTCTAGCCTGGAGCTTGGATGAGGAGCTGACAATTGAAGAGATCTGCCGCTTGATTAAGGAGACAAAAACCAAGACTTTCGATGGACGCTATGTTGTGAATCCCCTGGGTTTTATCGAAGCAGTAAAAAAGCTCCAGGAGTAGTCACTATCGTTCACTTATGAATTCGAAAGCTTTATTATTCATTATCCGAGATAAACTCTCTGCCCTAACCGTCTTTGATTTATGAGGACTCTCATTGTGATTCCTCCCCTATCGACACAATGACCACAAAAATGTAATCATCCCAGCTGTAGTTTTGCGATGAACTGCAATTTTTTAAAGAAAGCTTTACATATCTCTGAAATCAATAATGGACTCGAAATCTACACAGAAAAGGAAGGATAAATTTTGACCCGCCGACTCAAAACAAGAGATGTTTCAAAATCCTTATGCACTATTTAACTTAAGCAGAATAGACAAAACTTAAGTTGACATGTGTTGTCTAGTCATTCCCCATGATTTTTTTTCTCATATTCTTTTTGAACATAATTGCGAGTAATAACATTGCCATTGGAGCTGTTATGGTCCAGGGAATACCCAGAAGAAGTAACTTTTCTGAAAACTGAGGATAAAAATAAACAAATGCAATCAAAGGCGTAACAAGTGCATTGGCTAGAAAAGAAATTCTAACCCACTTTTGAAATCCCTTTTTTTCAAAAACAGGGACAGCTAATAATGTTGCCAAACCCATACATATATATCCTATTGCATCGAAGTCCCAAAATAGAGAATGTGGCGTTTGGATGAGAAGACGTATCTGGTCGGCCGCTCCCTTTAGGGTCATAGGAATAGCTGTTGCTAATTGAACAACATAATTAGCAGTTACAAATACTGCATAAATTATCGTGAAGATAAGAGCAGCATGACTCCAAAACTTTTTTTCATCAGGTGTGACATAATGAAGGGCAAGCATTTCAAGTAAAAAGGGGACAACTATACAAAGGGAAAATCCATAAATGAAGATTTCATCATATGGATAACTGAGTATCCCCAAAAGCTGTAACGTTTGAGCCACCACGAATGCAGCATTTGAACCAAAGGCGAAAATTCCAAACCAAAAGCCAGCTTTGTAAACTTTTCCATCCATATTATTCCTCCTTGAATATTTTGCGATATTAAATATTTTACGACATTTTTTCAAGACCAAGATAAACTTGATTTGACAGCTCTTATCAATTCGAGTCCTGGTCAGACCATCTTAAACGAGCTGAGGAATGCCTGCATGCTGCTCAAAGCTCCATCGCTTTCCAGGAATGGAACGCCGCTACTATAAATGCTATCCATTCTTTTATTCCATACCTAGTTCAAGTAAAATGAGGTGACATGAGTAAAAAAACACTAAAGCCCAATTATGACAAGAAAAAATGCAGCTCCCACACCCAAACAATCGAAATCGAACATGAAATAGGAAATCGGGTCCTCATCCAGAAATTGACTGTTCCTCGACGGCGGCCGTTCAAGAATATTTATCAATTCTATCCTCAATCCAAATCGGAAACGAAAAGTATCCGAATCAGATACAAAAGGATTTAAAAGGAAAGAAGGAAGAATCCATATTTTGACTTAAGCCATTTGTAAGGTTTTTTCAAAAAGACTTTTAACCAGATTTCTTCTTCTGACCGATCTTATCTTATTGATAATCTTATAGGCCTTTTTTTCTGAAAAACCTCTCGGAAGCTCAAGCTCTGGAAGGGCCTTGAAAAGACTGGATTTGGCAGGACTCAGATAAAAAAAATCTATCAGCGCTTTTTCTGGAGTGGCCATCTTAGCTATCCTCTTCCCTACTGTTTCGAATCCAAAAAAGAAAGAAGGGTGGACATGATGCACGGAAACCACGCCAAGAGGAGTATCATGTCTTTTTGTTCTGCCGATAGAAACAGCATAGGTGATGGCAGGAATCTGTGAAATCATATCGTGATAATAAAGTGCGCTCTGGAGAGATACATAGCTCGGGAATGGATCTGTCAGATACACAGGTAAGGCCAAAGGTTCTACCTTATCCCTGAATGCCCAGAGGCCGCGCCTTAAGTGAACCAGATGTCCCGACATTGACAATCGCGAAAGAAGCTTGCTGGCATGTGAGCTGTCTATGTTCAGACAAGCCACAGCATCTGAAGTCTTGGATACCGCCACGTTCATCTCCAATAGCTTAGCATGAACATCAAGGAGCTTCACGGTCAATCCATTCCCATTGCTTCGATAACATGTTTATACCCCATGTTATACAATGCATGAAATAGACATATATGTCAACTATAGGTATTATAAATCATATTTGGATATCGAATTGTTTTGCTTATAAGCAAAAATGTTCGCAGCTTTTTTTGCTTACAGGCAAAATTTTCAGATAAAGATTTTTGTGGATTTTTAAGAAGACATAATGTATAATATGCGAATGAACACATGGCCACTTAGGTACTGCTCAGAAAATTCAGTAAAGAATGAGGTACATTTTATTGATTTAAAAGAAAATACAAAGACACTTAGCTTAATAAATTTAATATATTCTTTTCTCCAGAATCTTCTAATGCGCTCCTTACTTTAGACTTCCATTTTTTCGGCATCCCATCATACATTTCTTTTATGAGTTTTTTCTCTTTTTTAGCAATCACAAAATGCAATATCTGTATTGCTCCTTCTCTATCTTTCAGCCCTTTGTCTCTTTTGATCCTGCGCGAGGATATTATTAATTTATGAAGAGCAAAAGCAGCAGGGTGAGGCAGGCTAAGTTTAAGCCTATCTGCTTTAAGTGTTATTACATTATCAATCAAGAAATCTAAGAATCGCAAAGATTGTGCATTTAATCCCAATTCAGGTAAGGGATACGGTTTGTCTCTGCCTTTTCCCCTTTCAGGAACCAAAAAATCTATTATGAGTTCTGGATGAACAAGCCTTATATTACCTTTTATGTGAAAATCTATAATAAAGCCTAAGTCTTTTAACAATTCTGGCACGTCTACTTTCTGTTTGAATTTAAAAGGAATTGGAACAAGAAAATCTATATCTCTTGTTCTTATTGATGAAGTGTAATTTACATCAGAAAAGTAATATCTATAAAAATAGATGCACCAACTTCCAATTATTATAATCTCACTCAACACACCTTCTTTTTGTAATCGCCTTAAAACTTCAAGACAAAGATCGTATTGCTTTACCATTTATTGCCTTCTCTAAAAATGCTATCTGCTTGTTTAGTTGGAAAATAAGTTTTCTATATTTCGCTCGCATTTTTTTTGTTTCTATGTATCTCCTTTTTTCTTCTTCTGATATTTTCCCTTTATAAATAAACTTCACTTTATGTCTTTCCCTGACAGCCAAATAGTAATATTTATGATTTTTAATTGTCTTTTCAACTAGACTGCCTTTAGGAAGCTCATTCAAAGCCTTTTCATATTGACTTTTCATCCGAATAGAGTTCTGTAGCTCTTCTTCTAAGATTCCCTTGAGTACTTTCATCTCTTTCCTTAATTACCAAACAATATTATCAATATGATATAATGTTTGGTAACAAATGTCAATAATAAAAATTACCAAACACTATTCTATAAATAACGCGTTGTTTGGCAAGTCTGTAAATTGAGAATTCAGCTGAACTTGTTTTTTTTTAGAAACGGTCTTCTAAGTCAAGCAAAATTGACTTACATAAATGATGCTTTAAATAAGTCAAGTGTAATTGAGTTAGAATGAAAAATTGTATTTAGATTATCTGTAAGAATTCCTTCATAAGCCAACTAGGATCGGGAAAGTCTGTTTGAATGAGATTGAATGCTGTTGTTTATTTCTTTTTTTTATCTATGAATAATTTTTTGGCGTGATCTTGATATGTTTCCTCTGGTTCAAAATCAACTTTATTAAACACATACTTCGATGTATCAACGATACCCTCTGAATAGAACCGTTCTCCAAGATGATTAAACGCTTCAGGCTGGAGATTACTGGGATCCATGTGGCCCATATCAGATAGAACGACGAGCTGCCCCTTTTTAAAATAGGGCATCAGCTCACGAATATATTCAAGCGGGCTCGAGGGATCTAAATTACCCATCACCACCAGGGTTTCTACATCGCAGTCTTGCATTTCGCGGTATTTTTGGGGAATCGGACGAATCGGCCACCCTCCCTGGGATGCGGCACCTAAAAACAGCCTCGCAGACGGGGAACCGATGATCGATCCTGGAGAGTCCATCTCTTCAATCAAATTTCGGGCTGGATCAGGGCCAAAGCTCAGCGCTTTCGAGAAATAATCGCACCAGAATTCGCTCGATCCTACCTCATCACCATAACTGTATGAAAGAAAGGCAAGGCCGCTATAATCTCCGTTTTCGGCAGCCACATAGGCATCAAAAATCATCGGCGCTGTCTTTGTTTCATACAGCAGCCAATAAGTGCATAACTTTATCTTGTCAGGATCGATTCGGATATCCTCCCAACTTCTGGGCAAAGTATTTAATACATTTTCAATTGTCTTCAGGATGTCAGGTGAGCGGGCCGAAGCCTTGGGGTCCTGTTTCCAGAGCTTGCCGTAGTCCCGAAGCACTCTCTCAACAGCCTCTGGCTCCTGTACCAGGTGATGCGAAATGTTGCTGGCTCCGATCATCAAATTCCGTTGTATGTTCTGTAGATATCTCAGGCAGTAAACATAAGCTAAGATGGTCCCATAACTCGATGAAAAGAGGTTTATCTTCTCATAACCAAGTGCCTTCCGGACAGTATCGATATCATCCACGACTTCGAGGACCGTATAACCATTGATGTCGACTCCTGCTTCTGTGTATCGATCGTAGCTTCCTCGGATGATTTTACGGATGCGGGCAAGACTTTCAGGTGAATAGGGATTATCTGTGGTGAAGGCTTTGCTGACTTCTGGACAATCCAGCTTGACAGAGGAATCTATACCACGAAAACCGACAATGACCAGGTCATTATGCTTGAAGAATCCAGAAGGGAGCACACCTCTGATGTTGCTCTTCCCCGGTCCTCCATTAAGCAGGAAGACAGGTTCGGCAGTCTGATCCTCAAGGGCGTGAATCCTGATAAAGGCGAGCTGTATCGTGTTTGAATCGGGATTATTCCTGTTCTCCGGGACGAGGATGATCCCAAAGTCTGCGGCATAACCGGCAAACTTACCTGGTTTAAAAACATGTTCCCCGAGCTTTAAACGCGCCCGTTCCTCAGGTGCTGGGAAGGGAGATTGCTGAGCCTGGAGAAGATAAGCGCAGGCAGAAATTAAAATAACGGAAAACAGTACTATTCTTACAACAGCTTCTTTCATAAGAGCTAATCTAAAAATGACATTCCTTTTTTTTAGATCTATTGTAGAATAAAATTTTATCAAATATATCATCAGGATGTCGATTCATTATCTGCGGCTAACTCCTCTCAGCCTTCGTTCAATTGACACACCTATTTTGCGGTGATATAAGCTTTTCTCGGAATGAATCGTAAACAATCAACAGGGGAGAAAGGAGAATGAAGATAAGAAGACTGGTTTTGTGTTGTGGGATTATTTTTGGCATCCTCATCTTTTTGGGGCTATCCGGAAGGGAGAGTGAGCGGCTATTCTACCGCGATGCCTGCACAGACATCGTCGTCGGAAAGGACGCCTCTGCGGATGGATCTGTGATCACCTCTCACACAGGATGCTGTGATGAATGCCGGGTTCATGTGGTCCCGGCCCAAACTTTTAAGAGAGGAGAGATGGCCCCTGTCTACTACGGTCTTCAGGATGTGAGAAAGCCCTTGAAGGAATACGGGAAAGTCATCGGCTATATCCCTCAGGTCGAAAAGACCTATGCCTATTTCCATTCTGGCTATTCCCACATGAACGAGCACCAGTTAGCCATCGGGGAAACGACTCTCAGCCAGAGAGATGAGCTGAAAGTGGATATCGAAACCGGAAAACAAATCATGACCATCGAACAGGCTATGGCCTTTGCCTTACAGAGGTGCAAAACAGCCAGAGAAGCGCTCAAATTGATTACCTCATTGGTCGAGAAGTACGGGTTTCTGCCTTCCTGCGGCCCGGAATCCGAGGCACTCTGCATCGCTGATCCCGAGGAGGCCTGGGTTTTAGAAGTCTTCAGCGTCGGCCCGGACTGGGAGCCTGGTAGCGGAAAGTTAGGAGCCATATGGGCGGCTCAGAGAGTTCCCGATGACCAGATCGCCATCGTCCCGAATTGGAGCACGATCAAAGAGATTGACCTCAGCCGGCCTGATTATTTCATGGCCTCGGAAAATTATAGGCAGGTGGCTATCGACAGAGGCTGGTACGATCCGAAAAGCGGTCAGCCCTTCATCTGGCAGGAAGCCTACTCTCCCCTGCCCCGGGAGTGGGCCGTGAGCCGATACTGGCTCTTCTTCAGCACCTTTGCCCCCTCCTACAAGAAATGGCCGGATAAGAGATTGACAGCCCCTTTTAAAGGCTATGATGCTTACCATCAGTATCTTGAACCGCTCTCTTGTTATCCCTTCTCTGTCAAGCCGGATCAGAAGCTCTCTGTCCAGGATGTAATCGCCTTCCAGCGCTCTGTTTTTACGGACACGATCTATGACATGACTGCGGATACGGATTGGTTCGTGCCCGACGGCAAGGGTGGGATGAAAAAGAGTCCTTTGACAACGCCCTTCCCGACACGGGACATGCGGGAGCTCCTGGATATAACCTGGCGGCGGATGGTCTCGAGGGGCGGCTACGGGATGGTCGCTCAGCTCAGGAGCTGGCTGCCGGCTCCGGTGGGAGGAGTCTACTGGTTCTACCTGGATAACCAGCACATCAGCACCTATGTGCCTATTTATGCTGGAATTCAAGAAATAGCTGCCTCGTATAAAACCTACGATCCAGATAAATTCAGCGAAGACTCGGCGCGGTGGGCGATCGATTTTGTTGACAATCTTCTCTATCTGCGCTGGCAGGAGGCCATAAAAGACCTAAGGGAGATGCGCGATCCGCTCGAGGGCGGGTTTTTTGCCAATCAACCGAAGGTCGATGCTCAGGCCCTTGAGCTTTACAAGAAAGATCCTGACCAGGCTAAAAAATTCCTCACGGATTACACAAAGAAAAACATGGAAAAGATCGTCAGGATGTACAAGGATCTTCGAGCCCAGCTCATCACCAAGTATACGAACAACAAACTCGGTCTTTAATCCTTAAAGTTTTGTTTTGTTAAAACATGAGTATCTAGGGACGAGAACCCATCTATTTTTGACCCTAAAAAGGCATTTTTAAGCCAGAAAAATAACTTAATTTTAGACTTATCTAGTTGATTTTAAATCAGATAAATTGGTCCGTCCCCCTTTTATCCTTTTATCTAACGGTCCCAGTGGACTTTGTATCTTTTGATGACTTTGAATCCTTCCTCGTTTTCTTCGTAGGAGTAGATTTTCCCCTCCTTCCAGACGCGGATATCCACTTTTGAGATAAACTGGGCGATGTACCGCCCTTCTGGGTCGAAGACATCGAATATATACTCGCCTTTGTCTTTCCCTTTTTCCCAGGTCCGGACGAATATCCGGCCTTCTTCGTCCAGAGTGAAGAACTGGAGAGGCGGAAATGTCTTGGGGAATTCAAACATTTCTTTCACGTTGAAAGAGCCAACGTTGGGGATTCTCTCCAGTATTTCTTCGATGTCTTTTTCAGTGATTTTCTGCGCTTCGTACTCCTTTTGGATGCTTTTCACCTGCCTCCCATCAGGAGTGTAGACTTTGATTTCGTAGTCGATATTCCTGCTGTAGTAAATGTTTCCGGAGCTGTCGAACTGATAGATAGAAAGCATGTCCATCAGGTTGATTTTGGTCCCCGATCCTGGAATGGGGATGGCAAATTCGATCTGATCGAGCAAAAACAGAGGCTTCAGTTCTGGATCGAGTTTTTCGATCTCGAAGAACACTTTTTGCCCCTCAAGCTTCATTTCCCTTCCCATAAAATTTCCTCCAGGACCCATGATGAGGTTGACCAGGGCCATCCGGTCGGCGAGTGAGACGTGCCTGATATACGTGCCTTCCAGAGAAAAATGGACTAACTTCCGCGCTATGGCATCCTCAACTATCAATTCATTGGCTGGGGTGAGATGAATTCCGGCCGGCATATCCAGCTCTCCTGGCCCTTGACCTTTTTCACCAAAAGAGCGGACAAACTGGCCAGCGGCATCAAACACTTTGATTTTGCAGTCTTTGAAATCGAGCGCATAGAGTGTTTCGCTGTCATCCACGACAAAGTTTGAGATCTCGGTAAATGATTTATCAGGGTCATCCGACTCGCCGATGACGCACTCCAGCTCTAGACTGACTTTGGAGGGAATATCCGGGGGAGGCTTGGGTTTCTTACTGTTTTTGATGATTTGGACATTATCGACAGCTTTGACCTTTTGTCCTTCTGTGGAGGAAATAAAGCTGATGATCAGAAGCAAACACAGTGTCAGACGGAGAAATGCTTTCATCATGCACCTCCATTCATCTATTTATATTATACGGGACTCTATTCAATCTGTTCAAAAAAGTGGGCCCCAAATTGCTTACGAGCCTCTTTTTACCTAAAAAAGGTGTTTTAAGAAAAAAAATGACTTAATTACAAATTTATCTTATTCATTCCAGATAGGATAAGCCGGTCTGGTCCATTTCCCTTTTCTTTTATCGCCTTTTCATTTTATTCATATCTCAGGCTGTCAGCAGGATTAGCTAAAGCCGCCTTGATCACCTGGGAGCTGACTGTCAATAAGGCGATGGCCAGAGCGGCCAGGCCACTGACAAAGAATATCCAGAGGGAGATGGAGCTCCGGAAGGCGAAGCCTTGGAGCCAGCGGTTCATAACCCAATAGCCGATCGGCCAGGCGATCAGGTTGGCAACGATCACCCACTTGGCGAACTGGCCCGTCAGCAGCCACATGATGTTGGGAAGCGGAGCCCCAAGGACCTTGCGCAGACCGATTTCCTTCGTCTTCTGTTCGGTGACGAAGGCGGCCAGCCCGAAGAGCCCGAGGCAGGAGACAAATATGGCCAGACAGGAGAAGAGGGTGACAATCCTGCCGGCCCGGGTGTCATTCTCGTAGAGGCTGTTGACTTTGTCATCCATGAATGTGAACTCAAAGGGAAGTCCGCCCGAGAGGGATTGCCATGTTTGCCGGAGGTCGGCCAGGACATCGGTGGTCACCTCAGAGCGGATCTTCACCAGCAGGAAGGGCCTGCGGGTGGAGTCAATGGCCTCAGGAAGAATGTAGCCCATGGGGCGGACGTTCCTGTGGAGGGATTCGAAGTGAAAATCATCGATGATCCCTATAATGGTGAGATTCTTCTGCGTCCACCAGATCCGCAGTTTTTTCCCGATGGGATCGGGAATCGCGAAATATTCGGCGGCTTTTCTGTTGATGACCACAGCCTCCTTATCCGAGGGAAATTCCCTGGACATGAACCGGCCCTCGATCATTTGGATATCAAGCACCTCTGCAAAATCCTGATCGCAGGTGAGAAAATTCATGTTCAGCGGCCGCTCTCGGGGGACGCCTTCCACACCGATACCCCAGTTCGGGGTTCCTCGTCCTGGAACAGAGCGGGCCGCCGTGACTCCAAGAACATGGGAATGCTGCTTCAACCGGTCCTTGAAAGTATCCAGCTGACCCCCTAAAGTATCGGCGTTGTGGATGACCACCACGTGCTCCTTGTCAAAGCCCAGCCTCTGGTTTTTGATGTAGTTGAGCTGGCGGAAGATTACCAGCGATCCGATGATGAGGAGGATGGACATGGCGAACTGGAAAACGACCAGCCCGTTGCGAAGGAAGAAGGCTCCCTTTCCTCTTTTTGCCAGGGAGGAGCCTTTGAGCACGTCCGTCAGCTTGAAGGAGGAGAGGAAAAAGGCGGGATAAAGCCCGGCCAGAATACCTACTGTGAGGGCTAGAAGCAGCAGCCCCGGGATAACGAAAGGGCTTCCAAAATAGGAAAGGCCTAGGATTTTTCCGGTCAGGTTCCGGTAGAGGGGCAGGGCGGCCTGGATAAGGATCACGGCCAGGACGAGAGCGATCAGAGTTATCAAAACGGACTCTCCCAGGAACTGCTGAATGAGCTGCTTTCTCTGAGAGCCGACGACCTTCCGCAGCCCCACCTCCCTGGCCCGGCGGGCGGAGCGGGCTGTGGCCAGGTTGACGAAGTTGATGCCGGCAATCAGCAGGATGAGGACCGCCACCACGGTGAAAAGCCGGACATAGGCCAGACTGCCGTTGGGCTGGTTCCCTGTTGTCAGGTCCGCCTGCAGGTGGATTTTTGTGATGGGTATAAGTGTCCAGATCCAGGGAAGGTGTTCGCGGCCGCCTTCAAAATAGACTCTGTCGATCTCGACCAGCTTCTCCTCCATCAGGCTCTGGGTCACTCCCTCCCTAAGAGTGACATAAGTCGTGTAATTGTTGCTCGTCCAGTTCAGGCTGGGTTCGGGAAAGATGGTCTTCATGGATAACAGCATACCGAATCTGAAATGGGAGTCCTGGGGCACATCCTGGACTACGCCCGTCACCTTGAAAAGCAGCCATTCGCCTTGATCCTGGATTTCGATCGTCTTATTGAGGGGATCCTCCTCCCCAAAAAATTTGGCAGCCAGGGTTTCACTAAGGACGATCGTGTTGGGATCTTTGAGGGAGGTTTCCGGATTTCCTTTGATCAGGGGAAAGGCGAAGACATCGAAGAAGGAGGGCTCAGCACCGAAGGCGTCGGGTTCCTTGAAGGCGATTTGATTATGTTTGACGATCATATCACCGAGGGGGCCGCAAACTTGGGTGATGTGCTCTACCTCGGGGTAATTATCCCTGATCGTTTGGGCCAAGACGAAGGGGGTCCCCAACTGGTGGATGCGGGAATCCCCCCTGTTCGACCAGTCGGCGGTCAGCCGATAGGTGCGGTCGGCGTTTTCGTGAAAACGGTCATAGCTCAGTTCGTTTTGAATATAAAGAAAGATCAGCACGCAGGCCGCAATCCCGACGGCCAGTCCCATAATATTGATGAATGTGTAGCCCTTATGCCTGAGCAAATTCCTGAGAGCGACTTTAAGATAATTTTTAAGCATTATTCATTCCTTTTTATAAATGGAACTAGACTGCTAACACTAATGTCTAATTCTATTTATAAAGACGAATAAAAGCCGGAAAGGTTGCAGTAAGAATGCATTCCTAGTTTGGTTCAATTAAGTCTTAGGTTAAGTCTTAGGAAATAAACAATGTTCCTTCTGTCAGCCAGATACAGATTTCCTGTATCGTCTTTCACAGCCGTTTGGAAGAGGGGCGGATCCTCTATTTCTGTTGTAACCGCTTCAGCATTTCTTTTGCATTATTGTTGCCTGGATCCAGTTCCAATGATTTTTTATAATTCTTAACAGCCAGTTCATTCTCACCAGCGTTCAGGTAGGCTTCAGCGAGGCTGTCATAGCCATTGGCATAATCCGGATGCAGATCAACATTTAGCTTGAATACCTCAATAGCCTCCTGAATCTTTTTACCCCTCAACAGCTGATAACCAAAAGTATTCAAAGTGCCCTCATTAATTTCGTCTGGATGTTTCTTTTTTAGTTCCTTATATAAATCCACCAGGCCTCCTCTTCCCTGATCGTTGAAAGTGATTAACAACATCAGGTTGTGATAGCTACTGCGCGCTTCAGGAATGTGAGGCTCGATCGAGAACAACTTCTCATAGCTTTCAAGGGCCTCTTTCAGCTCACCTCTTTGCTCATTTATCTCAGCCAGGAAATACCAGGCCCTCATATCCTCCGGATAAAGAACAGTATTCAGCCTTGAAATCTCTGAAGCCTCATCCATCTTACCGGCCGGAGCCAGGGTCAGCAGTGCGTACAGGGCAAGATCAAATGAAGTATAAGGGAACCAAACCTCTTTCGGACCACAACGTCTCTCCCTTCTCTGCAGCTCTGCCCTGAATTTTTCGACCCCTTCGTTGAACAGGACATCCTTGAGGGATACGGCTTCATTATTCTTTATTGCCTCCAGGACTGGACCAGAAAAGGACAAGTAATCTTTGAACGTAGTAGGCATGTAATAATCGGGGGGGTAATAACCACGGCTATCTGTCGCGTGGCCCTCCTGCCAGAACATAGTGGAAACATTTACCATCAGGTGGCTGTTCGGCAAATCAAACCTGACAGTGTCTGAGCACCAGTTCAGGGGGCCGGCCGCAATATCACCGACTGTTATGGCAGTGGTGTTTTTCAGCATCCGTCCGATGAAATTACTCGCCGCGCTAAAGGTATCTCTTCCGGTGATGATGTATAATTTGCCCCTGGGCAGCGAATCCCTTCGCAGCACAAACTCACGAACAAAAGGCGGAAGAAGGTAGCCATTGCCACCCGAATTAAACCTGACATCGATGACGAATTTATCTATTTCAGATACGTGCTCATCGTAAGTTTTGAATAATCTCTTAGTGAAATCGCTGAACGGTTCCTTGTTCCAGTTCGTGACATTATTGTACTGGAAATATATCAGTTTATCGTCCGGCACGTACTCAAACCAGTAAGGAACTCTGGAAGGAATGACCTTGGAAAGATACAGAGGCAGGGAGTCTAACTTGTCATCAAAGATGGTTTTAGTTCCATTATTTGTCGGAACAGTTGTTTTAAAATAGGATAGGTTGAATCCCATCCTCCATGCGGCCGATTCTGCGGATATCTCCCTCTTCGTTCCATCAGAAAGAAGCACTTCCAGCGGCAAAAGTCTCTGCGAATCGATTATTCCGAGTGTCTTGAGTATGACGGCATTGGATAAGTAATTTGTGGCTGATCTGGCAAGACCATGATCACTGTCTGAAGCGAAGATTTTTCCGATCTGGCTGTAGGCTGATCCTGCATCCAGATTGCCTATGTGCAGCACTTTTGCTCCCAATAATCCTGAGTTTTTTGTGTCCGCTGCTGTGATGAATAGCCCATCATGGAATTTTTCAAACCGGACTGGAAACCACAGGTTAAAACTATTCTGATTATTAAGGAGGATACCGGTGTGTCCATCCCTTAAAGAAGCCACAAGCTTCATCAGCTCAAGGATTATTCTTTCTCGGTTCCAGTTAGGAAGGCTGGCTTTGATTTCCTCTGCCCTGCCCACGAACGCCCCCCTCGAAATCTTTGCCCACGGCAGTGGATGATACTGTTCAATTTTCCCGGTCAGGATGCCAATATCCTGGCGCCACTCTGCTACACTCTGGGCAGCAACATTAACTGACACACAAAGACAAATAGTCATAAGCATCAAAAATGCAACAATTGTCCTATTATTCATTCTCATTTTGACAACTCCTCTAGAGAGAGATTTAGCTGCATCGTTTTATTCAGTATTACGAAAATAACTGCGTAATGGTTATTCCGTACATATAATAAAATGTAAAAAGTGGAAATGCTTAGGATTGTACTTTTTATGTTTAATATAGTAATGGTTGGTGTCGTACCTCAATCCTTGAAAATAATTAATACATAAGGAGGCTGTCATGAAACCAAGAAGGCAATTCGTCCTTATCCTTGTTTTAGGCGCCCTACTGTTCACGAATGGACGTGGCACAGAAGCAGACAAAATTCCTGTCATCGCCAAGCAGGTTGTAGATGCTCTCCAGGTAGAGTACCCGAAATGGTTTGAGAAAAGGGATCTCCCCGGTGCCGCTCTCATTATTGTCGATGAGAAAGATATCCTTCACCAAGCTACTTTTGGCTACACAAGCCGCAAAAAAGAAAGAGAAATAACTCCTGAAACCGTATTCAGTATCCAATCTATGTCTAAAAGCTTCACAGCTCTCGGCGTTTTGATGGCGGTCCAGGATGGCCTTCTGGATCTGGACGCTCCAATAACCGATTACCTGCCTGAATTCATGGTCAACAGCCCTTTTGAAAAGAATCCCGAGAAAAAGATGACCCTCCGGAAACTCCTCTCCCACAGAGCCGGTTTTACCCATGAGGCTCCTGTGGGCAGCAACTTTGATTCCAGGCCCCATTCATTCGAAGAGCATATCCTGAGTATCCCAGCCACGTGGCTCCGCTACCCTGTGGATTACCGCTACAGCTACTCCAACCTGGGCATCGACCTGGCTGGCTACATCCTTTCCAAAAAGACCGGGAAACCATTCTGGGATTACATACAAGAACGGGTCCTGGATCCCATTGGGATGAGACAAAGCTCCATGAACTTCGAGAAGATTAAACAGATAGAGAACAGGGCTATCGGCCATGTAGCTAAAGACCAAAAAGTGGAAGGCGGGATACCTGTCGTTGTCCCGATGATCCCGGCAGGCGGAACTTACACCAACATCCTGGATATGGCCAAGTATCTCCAGTTTCACATGAATAAAGGCCGTGCTAACGGTAAACAGCTCCTAAAGAGAGAGCTCATCGAGGAAATGCAGGCTGTGGCTTTTCCAGAAAAAAACCAGAGAGCCGGTTACGGGCTGGGTATCGGGAGAAGTCTGGTCAGCCGCATTTATGGTATTTACCACGGAGGAGGCGGATACGGTTTTATCTCCTACATGCTCATCTATCCGGAATTGAAACTGGGAATTGTGACTCTGTCGAATGCTTCCAACGGTATTTCCGGTTCATTGATTCACAGCGTTGTTGATCCCATCATCGAGAAGGAATTGGGAGCCACAAAGCCCTGGCCAGAAAGTACTCCGGTCGAGAATTATACTCGCCTGAGCGATGATGATCTACGTGTTAAAAGTCTAATCGGTTTTTACGATCCAGGCATAAGGATTCAGATCAGGGACAAGGTATTCGGCATACAGATCCAAAAAAACTTTTATCCCCTAGAAATGTATACTGATGAGAGGGGAAAAATTGTCGGCAAATTCGGAAAATACTCCGAACTTAGGGTAAAGCCTCCTCGCGGCGGCCAGAGAGGAACACTCATCCATCTGAACAGATTTTCAGGGACGATAAACTACTATGACTTTAGAAGGCCTGAGAAATCAGAAGAGAAAAAGGGCCCTGATAAGCCGGAATGGAAGAAATACACGGGAGTCTACAGAATGCTGGCTTGGGGGAGGATGAGGGGGAGCCAGATAATTATTGCTATTAGAAACGGCCATCTGACTCTTAACGGAGATCCAGGTCGAGAGCATCTTCCCGGGCTCTTTTTCACCTACAACGGAGAAGCACTCGATTTCCGCGGTACTGTTCCCACCTACAGAAACATCCTCCTGATCAAAACCCGCTGAGATGAAAATTGCAGGTTAATCAGATCTTCTGCGAGCTCAATGCTATTTCGAAGAGAACGACAGGAAACATATCTTTCTAAGGATAATGTAATCAGAAAATAATGGGATCCTAATGACCCAGGGATTGAACGCCAAGAGTCTGGATATCCCTTCCCCGCGCTGGGGAATCAGTTTTGGCAATTTAAAGGGTCTCACCGGTCTACGGTTTAATTTCCGGGACAGCCAGGTCTGGCGTGTGATCAGATAAATTGGTCTGGCCTCCTTTTCGTCTGTTTCGCACGTATCCATGTCCCGTCCAAAATCGAACACTTGCTGTATCAGATACGAACAAAACTTCCCCATGCACGCAACCACCATTCCCCCGGCTCATCCAGGAGCCTTCATTTGGCATGAAATATGCATACATAGATTACGAATGTATCTTCGAAAATGAGGCACAAAATGATATCGAAAACATTGATGGCGGCATCAACCAGGCCCATCATTCTGGCCATTCTCTCCAGAGGAAAGGATTACGGCTACAGCATAATCCAGAAAGTCAAAGACACTTCAGGCGGGCATCTTGAATGGACGGATGGGATGCTTTATCCGGTCCTCCAGAGAATGGAAATGGACGGCCTGATCCAATCTCAATGGAAGCTCTCCAGAGAAAACAGGCCCCGCCGCTACTATACCATCACCGAGAAGGGCTGTAAGGAGCTGGCCTCAGAGCTTGTAAGCTGGTGGAATATCTGGCAGGCCTTAACCCGGCTTTCAGCTCCCATTCCTGTCGAAGATTAAAACAGCAGGAGGAGTCATGTTCGATCTGGAAAAGGAAATCAGAAAATGGAAAAAAAGCTTTCAAAAATATGAAGTGTCCGAGGACGGGCTGGTCGCGGACATAGAGCTCCACCTTCGCGACGCCTACAATGCCCAGAGACAAGAAGGCCTTAGGGAAGAAGAGGCCTTCCTCCGGGCTGTTGCCCAAGTGGGAACAGCAGAAAGCATTGCCGCTGAATACAACAAAAACCGGATCGTCAGGCTTAACCGTCGCTCTCCCCTTCGGCCCGGCCGCTTCATGCCCGCTTTGGTCTGGAATTACATAAAGACAGCCCTGCGCGCGATCCGCCGTCAAAAAGGCTACTCCCTCATCAACGTCTCCGGCCTGGCCATAGGTCTAGCCGTCTGTATGCTGATCATTCTCTGGGTGGTGGATGAATGGAGCTTCGACCGTTTCAACACCAAAGCCAACCGGATCTTCCGGGTCTACCGCGACGAATCCGCCACACAGAAGAACTCTACCAGCGTCTTAACACCCCCGCCCATGGCTGCAGCCCTTAAAAGCGATTTTCCTGAGATTGTCAAAGCCACCCGGTTCGGCTACTGGCATAGACAGCTCGTCACCTATAAAGACAAGCGTTTCAACGAACCAGGATTCAGGCATGCCGATCCTGATTTCTTCGCCATGTTTTCCTTTCCGCTCGTAAAAGGCAATCCGGAAACTATCTTCTCAAACCCTTACTCTGTTATCCTCACCGAAAAAACCGCGGCCAAATACTTCGGAGAGGAAGATCCTATCGGAAAGATCCTGACAGTTAACAACTCTTTCGATGTCACGGTTACTGGAGTCATCCACAATGAATCGCTTAATTCAAGCCTGGAATTCGACCTCCTTTCCCCTTTTGAAATCCTCCTCAAGGAATCCATCGGGGAGGACAACGCGGATAACTGGGGATTCAATTCCTTTGGGACCTATGTCATGCTGGAGCCATCAGCCTCCGCCGAGAATCTCAACCAAAAACTCGCAGGTTACCTCAAGAAATATGCAGAGGAAGACACAGATGAACTCGTTCTCCAGCCTCTGACCGACATCCACCTTTTTTCAAACCTGGGCCACGATCTCCACAACCGGGGCGATATCAAGTATGTCTGGATTTTTAGCGCCCTGGCTGTGTTCGTCCTGCTCATCGCCTGCGTCAATTTCATGAACCTTACCACGGCCCGTTCAGCCAACCGGGCCAGGGAAGTCGGGCTGAGGAAAGTGGTGGGGGCAGGGCGGCCGCAGCTCATCCGTCAGTTTTTCGGCGAGTCCATCCTGATGGCCCTTTTCGCTCTGGTAATCGCCCTTTTTCTCCTGGAATTTCTTCTTCCGCTGTTTAACACCCTCTCTGGAAAGCAACTCACCTCAGCCTGGCGGAATAATCCCGCTCTTTTACTCGGATTTATCGGCCTGTCTATTCTGACCGGGATTTCTTCCGGCATCTATCCCACCCTGTTTCTTTCTTCGTTCCAGCCTATCCGGATCCTTAAAGGCACTATGAGCCCCTCCGGGGCCAACCCGCTGTTTAGAAAGGCGCTGGTCGTTTTCCAATTTTCCCTGTCTGTTTTTCTCATCATCGGAACGCTCATGATTTCCCGCCAGCTCTCCTATATGAGAAACATTGATCTGGGTTTTAACCGGGAGCACATCATCCATCTGAGTATCCACGGCGAACTTCATGAGAAATACGGTGCCATCCGTGAACGGTTTCTGCAAAACCCCGATGTCCTCCACGTTACAGCCTCTATGTCCCTTCCCACCAATATCCAAGGCAGCCCTGGAACTCCGATGTGGGAAGGCAGGCCTCCTGAGGCAAAAATGGAGATCAAGGCTGACTTTGTGGATTATGATTACATCGAGACTTTCGAGATCCCTCTGGTTGAAGGCCGAAGCTTTTCGCGGGAATATTCCACCGACGCTGAAACCGCCTTCATCGTCAATGAGGAAGCTGTAAGACGGATGGGGCTTGAAAAACCCGCGGTGGGAAAGAGGTTCGGATTCTGGAGTATCGACGGCCAGATTATCGGCGTCATGAAGGATGCCCATTTCCAGCCCCTTCACCAAAAAATAGATCCCCTGGTCTTTAAAATGTTTCCCGGGTGGTTGAGGCGCATGTATGTGAAGATCCGGTCCAACAATGTGTCTGCGACTCTGGCCTCTATGAGAAAGGCCTGGGACGAGATGAACCTGGGCTATCCCTTCGAGTACCGGTTTCTGGATGAGGACTTCCACAATCTGTACAATAATGAAGCAAGACTGGGGAAAATCTTTCAGTCCTTTGCGGCCCTGGCCGTGTTTATCGCCTGTCTGGGCCTTTTCGGCCTTGCCTCCTTCTTTGCCGAACAGAGGACCAAGGAGATCGGGATCCGCAAGGTCCTGGGCTCGTCAACAGCCGGAATTGTAGCACTCCTCAACCAGGAGTTCCTCAAGTGCATAGCCGCCGCCAACCTCGTTGCCTGGCCCATCGCCTATTTCGTCCTGCGGGCCTGGCTCCAAAAGTTCGCCTACCGGACCGACATCGCGATCTGGATATTCCTTCTCTCCGCCGCGCTCGGACTGGCTGTGGCTTTGCTCACAGTCAGCCTGCAGACCTTGAGAGCCGCAAGAGCCAGTCCGGCAGACAGCCTAAAATACGAGTGAATTGAAGCGGGGTAAACAAGAGCGGCAGCGCTATTTCATGAGTTCAGGTCCTATATTTTTTCTCCTCCTCTTCTCCATGATGAATCAGGCCAGAGGCAAGGCCATGAGGTTGGCGATGATGACCAGCCGCAGAAAATTCTGCGTCAGAAGAGAAAAAAGACTGGTTTAAGCGAAAATATGACAGCCCAATCGAGCAGGCTGAGTCTCGTCAGGGTATAATCGCAAAAAGACGGGCGGGAAAACCAGAACCCGCTCTTGGTTTTGGCCAGGTACAAACCAGGAGGGCGCCGGCCTCGGGGACTTTATCGAGATTGGCGATAAGTTCAATCTGAAAGCGGTTGGTCTCTAAAACGTAGCTCTCGCAGGAAAAGAAACCTTCCTTCTGGGCCACGGCGGCATCGGCATCGATGGGCTCGTGGCCTATGGCCGTTACCCCGCGTTCATCGAACAAGAACTTGAGCGCTTCAATGGTCCAGCCGGGATAATGGGACTGTCCTTTGTCGTCTTTGTTATAGAAGGCTTGAAAGTCAGTGAACTTCTTATACCAGTCAGTTCGCATGGCGACAAATGAACCCGAAGGAATCCGGCCGTGTTTTTCTTCCCATGCTTCAACATCTCCCAGGACGAGCTGATAATCAGGGTTAGCGGCGACCTTTTGACTGCAATCGATGACGACAAGCGGCAGAATCATTTCTTTGACCGGGATTTCATCGATCATCCGCAGGCCTTTATGAAAATGACCCGGAGGATCACAGTGGGTCCCGTACTGCCCGACATGGGTGAACAGTTCGGCAAAGAAGCCATCTTTCTCATACGTATAGATGATCTTGCGCTCCTCGGCAGGAAAACCCGGCCAACGCGGGATGCCGGGTGAGAAGGTGTGGGTTAAGTCAACAAACTGTTGGGGCTTGATTTTGCTTTCGTAAATTTCCCAGAGAAAGAGATCATCTTTTTGAGCCAGCTGAGGCTCCTCATCCGAGGCACAACAGACAATCATGAGAATTGAGATCGCAGCCAAAGTGAACAGAGTGATTGTTTTCTTTGTCATTTCCCTATTTTCTCCCAAAGGTTTTTTCTATCGGGGCTAAAGGTAGCAAATAACGTCTCACGAGTCAACTTGGAGGGGAAATCGAGTCTAAAACGCTATTTTTAGCACAAAAAATCGATGATAAGGCCTTTTATTCAGGCATTATTTATCCTAAATGATTAATATAAATATAGATCCTGAGGCCAGACCCCAAATAATAAAAAAAATTATGTCTAAAGCGGTAAAAAGAACCTTTTTTCAGCTATTTGCGTCCTTAATTATGAAGGGAAGATTCTCAAAGCGAAAGAATTTTTACCTCTGGACTGTCTCTATAGACATGTCTTTATAAAACGAAAGGAAAACGTCATGATTAAAAAAATCCATCGCTTCTTCTTTTTCCTAACCGTTACTCTGTTAGTTTTGCTCTCTTTTCAAAGCACGGTGTATCTACAGAGCAAACCGGATGACCTGACAAAAAAATATCCTGAAATCGAAGGCATTTATGAAATGAACATTGAAGATACGAAGACACTCACACTTCAAATCTATTTCAAAGACGGAATACTCCGACATCTCGTAAAAGGAGACAGATCAGTGAATGTTTGGGACGTCGTACCAGACAAAGAATTACAATTCACGACGACATCAAAGAAAAATGGCACCTATTTCAAAACTTTCTTGAAAGATGAACATGGTAAATTCACAAGGTTTCATGTCGTAAACGAAAAGATCAAATTCGATGCCTACGGAGTTAAAAAAGCAGCATTAGACGACAATAAGGCCAACCCGGCCTCACGAAGCGATCGCCTCGGATACTTAGAGAGGCATTATCACAAATCCGAACACCAAATCCCCATGCGCGACGGCGTTAGACTGCTCACCCAGGTTTACAGTCCTACTGACTTATCCGAGTCCCATCCCATAATCCTCTATCGGGAACCCTATGGAATCGAACCCTACGGAGAACAATTCACCCATAAAACCTTCCCATCCCTCCTGTTTGCCAAAGAAAACTACATCCTCGTCTACCAGGACATCCGCGGCCGGTCCCTGTCCGAGGGAACGTTCAACTATCAAGCTCCATACATCAGAGATAAAAAGTCTTCTTCCGATGTCGACGAAAGCAGCGACGCCTATGATACGGTCGAGTGGCTGTTCAAAAACGTCCCCAACCACAACGGAAAAGTCGGAGTTTGGGGAAGCTCCTACCCAGGTTTCACGGCAGCTATGGCTGCCATCGATGCCCACCCTGCTGTCCGGGCTGTCTCGCCTCAGGCGCCCATGTCCGATCTCTTTCTTGGAGATGACGGACACCATTATGGTGCCTTATATTTGGCGCATTATATCTCGTATGCCTACGGAGTATGGCGAAACCGGGTAGAACCGATTCCTTTCCGGAGCCGATATATCCCATTCGACACACCGGATGGGTACGCGTTTTTTTTAGGGCTGGGCACCCTGAAAAATATCACTGCGAAAATCTTCCAAGAGAAAAATGAGATCTGGGATGAAGCCATGGCGCATGAAACGTATGATTCCTACTGGAAATCGCGATCGATCTACCCTCATCTCCTCAGCATCAAACCGGCCATCCTGACTGTAGGAGGATGGTATGACGCAGAAGACCTCCTCGGAACACTCCAAACTTACCAGGCCCTAGAAAAGCAAAATCCAGGACTCCGGAACACGCTCGTGATGGGTCCCTGGCGCCACAGCGGATGGAACATGATCCAGAGTTGGGATGAGAACATGGGAGTATTTTCCTTCACCGGGACAAGAGCCTATTTCCAGGAGAAGATTGAACTCCCGTTCTTCAACTACTACCTCAAAGGTGAAGTCACTCTGGATCTGCACGAGGCGCATGTCTTTGATACTGGTATCGACCAGTGGGAAACCTATGACACATGGCCACCTGGACAAGCAAAGGAGAGAAAGCTGTATTTTTCGGGCAACAGCCGCTTGCTGTTCGAAGGTGACTCCTCAGAAACCAAAACCAGCTTCGATGAATATCTCAGTGACCCGGCCAAGCCCGTTCCCTACACCCTGCAGCCGAGCCTGCAGCCGGCTCCTAGCTACAACCTGGATTATTTCGTCGAGGATCAGCGGTTCGCAGCTTCGCGTCCTGATGTGCTTGTGTATACTAGTGAGCCCTTATCAGAAGATGTCAAGGTTGCAGGTCCCATCACGGCCGAACTCTATGTCTCTACAACCGGGACAGATGCAGACTGGGTGGTGAAAGTCATCGACGTCTTTCCCGGCGATGCTCCGGATCCGAAGAATAATCCTCAGAACGTCCGGATGGGAGGCTACCAGAGGCTTATCCGCGGAGATGTGATTCGGGGGAAATTCCGCAGCAGCTTTGAAATACCGGAACCCTTTATCCCTGGTCAAGTGGCAAAGGTGGAATTTGAGCTCCCCGACATCCTTCACACGTTTCTAAAAGGTCACCGTATCATGGTCCAGGTGCAGAGCTCGTGGTTTCCGCTTATCGACCGAAATCCTCAAAAATTCTGCAATATTCGCCAGGCTGATCCAGAGGATTTCCAGAAGGCGACTCATCGAGTGTTCAGGGCATCTCAATATCCGTCCGGAATTCACCTCTTGGTCCTGCCAAAAGAATAACAGTAAAAAAGAGGCTCTTAAGCCATTTGGGTATTTAACTCAATATTCCTGATAGAAACACGACTGATTCTCAGAATTATGCTGCAGAAGTGCTTAAAACGATGATTTCAACCTCAAATAGTGACTTTTAAGAGAAAAAATAAAAGTTTTGCTTTTTTGTCTAATTCATTACTACGCGAATATCAACGTAAATGTTACTCAGCGATCCCCTTTTTCTCTTTTTCCTACTAATCTTGTTTCTCGCTCTCCCAGGGTCTTAATTCCTCAGCTTCCGACCAAGCCTTCACCCATTCTGGCATGCCTGGATTCCAATCAGACACGCCCAGTGCATCCAACACTTTTTTTACGGGAACGAGGCCCTGTTTGCTTGTGATTCCCGCCCGCACCAAAGCTGAGGAATGGATATTCCCTTTCCGGATGGTGGATTGATGGAAATAAAACCAACGGGCGTCTATGGCGACGATCCGGGTATGTAACTGGAAACGTTTGAATGCCTTCAAACGATGACGGTAGCGAACACTGGCACCAGCCACGACTAAACCCCATTTCTGCTTACGAACGGTCCGCATCAAGCCTGTTCTCATGGCCAGGTCTAATCGGCCCAAGTCCATCAGAGTCAAGTGCCTGCCGTTATTCAATTCTGGATAAAAGTCCAGGTCACCTAGAAAGACCCGCAACTTCAGCACACTCGCATCATTGACATTCATTGAAGGGCCGAATCTGGCTTTGATAAGGATTTGGAATAATCGCAAATAAGGATACAAGTTTATGCTCCCTTCTAAATCATTTTTTCAGTTTTTTGAACATTTCCTCTAGTTCTTCATATCCTTCTTTATAAAAATATTCATTGTTTCCTCATGATGATATTGGAAACCAATCCTGAGTAGCAAGAGTTTTCTCGCAGTCTTCTTTACCATGTTTGAAAGAATAATCCTGTCGGACAATCTAATGTAAACGCAGTAAATAAGGTTACAATCTCTTAAGCGGCCTGAAGCCGCCCTCAGCCCACGAACCCCGAGGGAACCAGTCCCGTCGGTTCCCCCCGTCGGAAAACCGACAGGTCCTCCCTCCGCTACGGGGGCTCGAGGGTGTCATCCAGGCCGCCCAAAAGAGGATTTCACACGAATTATTGCGTTAATATTAGTTCCTGATGATTCGGGTGTTCAAATGTGCTTATTAGAAACGAACCTTTCTATGGTTCATTCCGTCTGTACTGTTTAAGAAGCAAATAAAATCAAAATAACAAAACTAAAAGCTTCTCCTGGGTGTTACTCATGGATCTAGACGAATCCATCCGAACTTTTCGCATCCCCATTCGTATAAACAGTTAGATAAGGAAAAAGCTTTGCGCGAATGCAGGTTTACTAATATTAACGCAATAATTCGTGTGACATCCTGTCTCGGGCGGCATCAGGCCGCACAGGGAGTGTAACCTTATTTACCACGTTTATATTAGATGGAGGTGACGGATGCCTATCCTCCAGAATAAAAAAGCATTGTTCTGGATAGCGGTCGGAGCTTTTGTTCTGATGACCCAGGGATTGAACGCCCAGAGTCTGGATATCCCCTCCCGGCGCTGGGGAGTCAGTTTTGGCAATTCAAAGGAATTCACAGGGCTTCGGTTCAACTTCCGGGACAGCCAGGTCCGGCGTGTGACTGGAATCAATATCACCCTTTGGACACCGAGAAAGGACAACACCGAAGCCGTTGTCAGCGGCCTCTCCCTGGGACTCATCCCTGGAGGGGCCCAGATGAAGGGCATCCACATCGGCCTGCTCGGTGCGGGCGCTACGGCCAATATGACAGGCGTCAACCTCGGTCTGCTCGGTGTCGGAGCTGGAGAGAACCTCACCGGGATCAATATCGGTGGTCTGGGCGCGGGCGCGGGCAAGAATATCACTGGCCTTAATATCGGCTTTTTTGGGGCCGGAGCCGGCGAGGATGTGACCGGGATCA
>Ga0111175_1122_pt1 | contig 24374 bp, 24 predicted proteins | sample DeeMarSWOR324_28_FD_80228 | JGI IMG/M metagenome (GOLD analysis project Ga0111175, IMG submission 80228) | Bacteroides sp. SM23_62
GGTTCATCCCGACATCACGGAGCCAAATTTCCCGGGGATTCTGTTTACCTATGACGAAGTATTGTTCTACATAGCGGAAGCCGCTGAAAGGGGATATTCAGTGGGTATGTCAGCCGAGGATGCTTATAATGCAGCCATCACTGCGTCCTTTGATTTCTGGGGTGTCGCTGATGTTGCTTCCTACCTGGCCAAGCCCGAAGTGGCATATGCCACGGCACCGGGTACCTGGAAGCAGAAAATTGCAAAGCAGGCTTACCTGGCGTTCTATACCAGGGGACTGGAAGCATGGACCGAGTGGAGAAGACTTGATTTCCCGGTCTTCGCCATGCCACCCAATCCATTTACCGATACCATTCCCAAAAGGTTCATATACCCCATCAATGAGCAGACATTGAACCCGGATAATTATGCCGCAGCTGCTGCAGCAATGGGCGGCGATAAGGTAGATAACAGGGTTTTCTGGGATAAGCACTAAGGATAACAATTTCAGATCTAAATGGAGGCTGTCTCGAAAGGGGCAGCCTCTTTTTTTGGTGCGGTGTGCCCGGCATGTAAAAACACAAACACCATGACTAATAAACTGCAGCAATAGTGGCGCTTTCAGCGCTTCTTCGTCCGGGAAGACCCTTATTCACTGGCTTCTTAATTTCACGGCGTTGCTAAACGATGGCTGTAAATATGAGTAATTGCAGGCATAGTATGTGTTTCAAGAATTTTAAATATTCGCCAATAAATTTTTGCATAAAAATTATTTTATTAGATTTGCTTAAGTGAATAATTTAATTATTGTGACTTAAACCTAAAATTTTTATGCCTATGAATGAGTTGAAACCTTTAAAACTCCGGTGGTGCTAACTCAACCACATTATTTCAATAATCAACACTTTTCAATTCTTGAGGAATGACAAGTTTCGGGGACTGATTAAGGGTCCCCGCAACCTTGATCGTAATCCAGGGAAAACTTTTGAATGATTACCGGGTGCGACGGTAATGATACCCTGAAATCTCCGAATGTGCTGCAGCATTCCTCTTTTCCCAGGTGGAAAGCTAGAATTGTTTTAATTGCTATTTCTAACTTTGATTTAACCTTATGCTTATGAAGAAGTTTCTAATCCTAATGATTTGTATTATGTCCCTGGGCATGGTACAAGCACAGACTGTTACACTTTCGGGACTGGTGACCTCTGCTGCGGATAATCTACCTATCCCTGGTGTATCTGTAGTGGTTATGGGAACCACGATCGGTACCACCACTTCAGTGGATGGTGTTTTCAGTCTGGATGTCCCGGAAACCAGTACCACCCTGATGTTCTCATATGTGGGAATGGTAACCCAGACCTATGATATTGACTTTTCCAGTCCATCTTCCATTGAGATCGTTATGCAGGAAGATTATCTCAACCTGGAGGAGGTCATTGTGACTGGATATTCTACCAGACTTAAGAATTCGATCACAGGATCTACTGTCCAAATTCAGGCTGACGAAATTAAAGATATTCCTGTAACTTCTGTTGACCAGACACTGCAGGGAAAAGTAGCTGGCCTGACCATTTCCACCTCTTCCGGTACGCCCGGAGCGATCCAGGATATCAGGATCAGGGGGGTTGGTTCCATTACCGCAGGGAATGAACCTTTGTTCGTTGTTGATGGAGTCCCCATCATCAATGGGAATTTTACCGGCTTTCATCCAGGGATGGGGACGACGCCTAATAGGTCTTCATTGTCTGCACTGGCTTCGCTCAATAGTAATGACATTGAAACCATCACCGTGCTGAAAGATGCTTCTGCGACCTCTGCTTATGGTGCACGGGGGTCTAACGGTGTGATTGTGATCACTACAAAAAAAGGGCGAACCGGTAAAACCCAGTTTAACCTGTCGGCCTCCTATGGTTTCCAGAATAAGGCATCCCAGGGCAGGGATGTTTTGACCGGAGCACAAAGGGAAAAGCTTTACCTGGATGGTGTTTACCATTCCTTCGGTGATGACCCTACCGACCCATTTACCAGAGAGGAAGCCTTTGACTGGGCCCTTGCCAATGGGTTTGGCGGAGCTGCCAATTATCAGGCATGGCGCGATGCAGGCCGTCCGGAAGGCAACTGGGGAGAAGCAATGAGGAATAAGAATGCCCCGGTAACCAATATCAACCTGTCAGCATCAGGGGGTGACCAGACCTCCTCTTTCTATGCTTCGGCCGGTTACAACAAGACCGAGGCCACGGTGGTTGGGGCTGACTTCCGCCGGATCAACGGGACACTGAACTACAGCCGCAACTTTCACAAACGGGTCAAGTTCTCGACCAACAACAATGTGTCCAATACCGCACAGAACGGACTTCTCCTGGAACAGAGCGCCTATTTTGCCAATCCACACCTTTCCAAATACTTCATGCCTCCCATTGATCAACCCAGAAATGAAGATGGAACTGCAAATACGGTCCAGCCAAGCGGTATGTACAACTGGCTGTACCTGAAAGACCACGATGTGACTTTCAACAAAATGACCAGGGCCATGACCAATAACAGCTTGGAATGGGATATCATTGACAATCTGAAGTTCAAGACATTGATTGGATTGGATTTCGTATTTGTAGATTATAAGAATTATTCGAATAGACAATACGGTGACTCACAGCCGGAAAATGGAACTTCAAACAGAACTGCAGAACAGAATTTCAACCTGGTGTTCCAGAACTCACTGACATATGATCTTAACCTGAATGACCATCGTTTGACATTCATGGCCCTGATGGAGTACCAGAAGAATAACAGCAACTGGCTGTGGGGTTATGGTGAGAATTATTCTACCGACGGTCTGACGAATCTTGACCAGTCCGGTGCCAACTGGGATGCCGGATCCCATTTCCTGGACTGGATGAACCTGTCCTACCTGGGAATGATCAACTACAATTACCAGGGAAAATATGTGGCTGATGTCACATACCGGCGGGAAGGTTCTTCCAAGTTTACCAAGGACCAGCGCTACGGAAATTTCTGGTCTGCTGGTGCTGCATGGAATTTAAGCCAGGAGGCATTCATGGGGAATGTCAACTGGCTTAATAATCTTCGCGTGAGGGCTTCCTATGGCATATCCGGCAACTCTGATGTCGGGATTAACCAGTACCAGGCCTTGCTATCCTATGACGCTGACTACTTTGGTCAGGGAGCTGTTTATCCGAGCAGGTTCGGAAACGCCATTTTGACATGGGAGAAAAACAGGAACATGGACGTCGGTTTTGATTTTGGTGTCATTGATGGAAGAATCGGTGGTTCATTCTCTTACTTTAACAAAGAGACCTATGACCTCCTGCAGGACGTTCCCCTGACCAGAACATCAGGGCATGAGGATATTACGCAAAACGTTGGTACCGTTATCAACAAGGGTATTGAAGGAATAATGAACTTTGATATTGTCAGGAGATCTGATTTTAATATCAGTCTTTCCGCCAACTTTGCCACCCTGAACAACGAAGTTAAAGAGCTGGCAAAAGATGCCAATGGCGAAGATATCAATATTGAAACGAGTTCCAGGAAAATTGAGGTGGGCCACCCAATCTATGAATGGAATCTAAGGACCTGGGCAGGCGTGGATCCTGATAACGGAGATCCCCTATGGTACCTGGAAGGTACAAGCGGTGAAACGACAAATGATTATAACGAAGCTGAAAAAGCCTACCAGGGCAAGAGTGCCATTCCAACCTTTACCGGGGGACTGGCACTGCATATTGATTTCAAGGGCGTATTCCTGGATGCTAATGTATACTATGCCGGGGGACATATGATATATGAAGACTGGGCTTTTTATACACATATGAATGGGCGTTATACCACAGATTATTACAATGGTGTGGCTGATCTTACAACCAGCTGGACACAATCCGGTCAGGTGACCGATTATCCAAAGATCTATCACCTTGGAAATCCCAATTTTGCGACAAACACGTCATCCAGATTCTTATATGACGGTGATTATATGAGGGTGAAGGACCTGGTGCTGGGCTATGACCTTCCCCGTTCCGTGGTCGAAAGGATCAGATTTAGCGGTATCCGGGTATATGTCCGCGGTACAAACATGTTCACCTGGATCAAGGATGACAGGATGAAGTATGATCCGGAAGTGAGGGCAGACGGATTTACGAATCTGACAACGCCACCCATTAAGTCGGTTGTGTTTGGTGTAAACTTAAATTTTTAAGATTATGAAAAAGCTGATATATACAGTATTTACTGTCGCCGGACTTGCTGCTTTGCTGTTTACATCGTGCAGCGAGGAGTCGCTGGAACCTTCCATGGAACAGGATAAGAATGTTGAGGGCAGCATCACCAAGGCCGAAGATTTAGAAGGGCTTCTGTATGGTGCTTACGACAGGATGACCCAGACCTCTTATTATGGACGTGACTTGATCATCTATGGAGAGATTAGGGCTGATAATGCTTTTTCCAATGGAAACTCGGGAAGGTTTATAAATCCTGGTAGAATGATTATGACCGTGAATGATGCTTATGCCGAAGATACATGGACCTCTATTTATGAAGTGATAGCTTCCTGTAATATATTGATTGGACTGGATCCATCTGCCATTGAGGGTGACCTGGCCGAGATCAACCATTATATCGGACAGGCTTATGCCCTCCGGGCAATGGCCCATTTTGACCTGCTGAAATTATATGGCCAGCAACATGTTACCGGGGGTAATAATGTGGGTATTCCCTATATTAAAGAATATAAAGGGGAAGACCTGACACCATTCAGAAACAGTGTCGATGAGGTGAAAAGCAATATTGAAACCGATCTGGCCACTTCCCTTACCATGATGTCCGAGGCATTGAATGATCCCAGCCACTGTTATTTGTCGACCTGGGGAGCCTATGCCCTTCAATCGAGGGTAGCCCTGTATTTTGGTGAGTGGAGCAAGGTGATAACCGCTGCCGAGGCGGTGATTGGTTCAGGTGCGTATGAGATCATTCCTGAGGTTGAATTTATCTCCTCCTGGTCTATCAAAAGCAGCGTGAATTCAATCTTTGAACTGGCCTACAGCACCACTGATAACAATAATATCAATGGTCTGTCCCAGATCTACAGGGGTACTGCTTATGGAGACATCCAGGCACTGGAGGATATTCTGACCATTTTTGATGCCGGAGATGTTCGTGCTGATCCGTATTATATGATTGGTATCGGACAAGCGGAAGACACCCTGTTACGGAATATAGGTAAATATCCATCTGCTGACTATTCAGACAATATCAATCTGATCCGTTATGAGGAGGTGATCCTGAATTATGCAGAAGCCTTGTTACAAAGTGGCCGGGCTGGCGATGCCTTAATCCAATTGAATCTCATCACTGCCAACAGGGGCGCCCAGCCATGGACGGAGGCCACCAAGGCCAATATTCTCCAGGAAAGGAGAAGGGAGCTTTGTTTTGAGGGATTCAGACATGATGACCTGGCCAGGAACGGAATGGATATTCCCTTGGTAAATCCGCTTGAGCAAACCCATGATGGCCCGGCTTATGGATCTTTCAAGTATGCATTCCCGATTCCAGAGGTGGAGATGAATGCCAATTCCAATATGTTACAAAATCAGGGTTACAAATAGTATTTCATTGTAACCAAGATATGAAAAGGGGCTGTCTCTGAACAAATTGAGGCAGCCTTTTTTTTTTCAGGGCAGTTCAGGACGATGCTGCATATTCCGCTGTGCGAAACACGCCAGGCGGCTAACCTGATCTCCCCAGATAGAAAAAAAGGCCATCTCAATCTGATCACAGCCATTAGAATGGAACAGCTTTATGTCTTTTCAGGTATATTAAACAAGTAGCCTTCTTTTGCTGATAGGCAAAAGCCAGCTACGGTTTAATATACCTGAAGAGATATACACATTGGAATGTCAAACGATCATGCCTGCGCCAACAGTATTGTTGGTTGCTTCATCGATCAGGATAACGGATCCGGTGATCCGGTTCCTGCGGTAAGGATCATAGTACAGGGGTTTTGTCGTGCGGATGCTGATCCTTCCGATCTCGTTCAGGGAGAAGGACTTGTCCTCGTAGTTCTTCTGTAATGTATTGATGTTGATCTTGTAGGGAAGGTCCTTAATGATGCACTTGGCATCATTGGTGGTATGCTTCAATGAATATTTACGGTTTAACGCCATGGGTGTTTCGCTCAGCCAGCAGACCATCATCTCTATATCCTGGCTTACCTCCGGCATTTTATTTTCTTTTACGATCATATCACCGCGGCTGATATCAATATCGTCCTCCAGGGTGAGCACGACAGATTGGGGGGCAAAAGCCTGCTCCAGGCTCTTTTTCATGGTGTCGACAGATTTGATGGTGGATGTAAACCCGGACGGCAGTACAACCACTTTGTCACCAGGCTGGAAGGTACCGCTGGCGATGCGCCCGGCATACCCCCGGTAATCATGGAACTTCTCTGACTGGGGGCGAACCACATACTGTACTGGAAATCGCCCGTCCACCAGGTTCAGGTCACTGGATATATAGATGTTTTCAAGGAGGTACATGAGTGTTGGACCGTCATACCAGTCCATGTTCTTTGACCGATCGACCACGTTATCCCCCTTTAGTGCACTGATGGGAATAAAGCGAAGATCCTGGATATCAAGATTGACCGAGAGTTCTTTGAAGTTATTCTGGATATCCATGAAAACCTCTTCACTGTAACCCACCAGGTCCATCTTATTTACACAGACGATGACGTGCGGGATACGGAGGAGGGAGGCAATGTATCCGTGCCGGATGGTTTGTTCCAGCACCCCGTTGCGTGCGTCCACCAGGATGATGGCCACATTGGCCGTGGATGCACCCGTGACCATATTGCGGGTATACTGTACATGTCCCGGTGTATCGGCGATGATAAATTTTCTTTTCGGGGTGGCAAAATATCGGTAGGCCACATCTATGGTGATCCCCTGCTCTCTTTCGGCACGGAGACCGTCTGTCAGCAGGGCCAGGTTTACATGCTCGTCCCCCTTCTGTTCACTGGCGCGTTCGATGGCTTCCATCTGGTCTTCGAAAATGGCCTTGCTGTCATACAGCAGGCGGCCAATCAGCGTACTTTTCCCGTCATCCACACTGCCTGCAGTGGTAAACCGCAACAGTTCCATATTCAGGTAACCCCTTTGAAAATCCTTTGTCTTTTCCATTTATAAATGCTTCATTGCTGGTCAATAAACCATGGGAATACTCCGGGGATACTCCTCCGGCCTAAAAGTAGCCCTCCTTTTTCCGGTCCTCCATAGCCGCTTCGGAACGCCTGTCATCATAACGCCCCCCTCTTTCAGTGACCCTTGTGGCTGCTACTTCCTGGATGATATCTTCGAGTGTATTTGCTTTGGAGAGTGTCACCCCTGTACAGGTAATATCCCCGATGGTACGGCAGCGTACGTCTTTCTCGACCACTTCTTCCTTATCTTTCTTAACCATGAAAGGGGCATCCGCCAGCCAGACCCCGTCACGATAGAATACTTTCCGTTTGTGGGTATAGTAAAGATCGGGAATTTCCACGTCTTCCATGTAGATATACTGCCAGACATCCATCTCCGTCCAGTTACTCAGCGGAAATACCCGGAAATGTTCTCCCATATTCTTTTTCCCATTGAAAAGGTTCCATAATTCAGGCCGCTGGTGCTTGGGATCCCACTGCCCGAATTCATCCCTGTGGGAGAAGAAACGTTCCTTTGCCCTGGCCTTTTCCTCGTCCCTGCGTCCCCCGCCGAGTGCACAATCGAACTTGAGTTCTTCTATGGCATCGAGCAGTGTCACCGTCTGCAACACATTCCGGCTGGCATTGATCCCTGTCTCTTCAACCACCTTTCCCTGGTCAATGGTATCCTGTACCAGCTTTACAATACAGGTGGCACCGGTTTTTTCCATGAGCTGATCACGGAATTCCAGTGTTTCCGGGAAGTTATGGCCTGTATCTATGTGCATGAGGGGAAAGGGAACCTTGGCAGGCCAGAAAGCCTTCCTTGCCAGGTAAAACATCACAATTGAATCCTTGCCCCCTGAGAATAAAAGGACCGGCCTTTCAAATTGAGCGGCTACTTCTCGAATGATGTAAATGGATTCGGCTTCTAATTCCCTTAGATGATTCAGATTATATTTATCCATCTTGAACGGTGATATTTGAGTTCTGGAATGAGAGCACAAATATAAGAATTTTGGCTTGAAAACCTTAGCTTCCTGACCTGGAGAGGGTATTAAAACGGTGCTGCATATTCCGCTTCGCGAAACACGCGAGGCACCTTGTTTAATACCCCTTCCTGGCCGGCAAAATAGGCGTTGAGAACTTTATTTGCTGTCGAGTTTTACGGCGGTGCCATAGGCCAGGATTTCGGAGCAGCCTTGCATTACGGTGGAGGTGGTAAACCGTACGTTAATGATCGCATCAGCACCCATCCTGTCGCCATCGAGGACCATCCTTTGCATGGCCTCTTCACGAGCGTCGGCCAGCAGCCTGGTGTATTCTGATATCTCCCCTCCCACGAGGTTTTTCAATCCTGCGAATATGTCACGTCCCAGATGACGTGCCCTGACAGTGCTGCCCCTGGCAATGCCCAGGGTTTCGGAAATGGATTTTCCGGGGACTTGATCTATATTTATAATAATCATGGTGTATGGTATTTAAATGACCCGCTTGATCACGCGTAGTCTATGTGTATATTTACCAAGCTGCATACTGTAAATCCCCTGGTGGTCAATGGCATCTGTCTTCACACAACCCGATGCATGCAGGATCTCACCGGGACCTGTGATAATGCCGGTGTGTACAATCTCCCCTTCTTCATCATCAAAGAACACCAGGTCACCGGTCCCGGATTCTGTCATCATGTTCACCGTTTTCCCCTGGCCAACCTGCTGTGAGGCATCCCTTAAAAGCGGAACATCCAGTATCCGGCAGATGGTTTGTACCAGTCCCGAACAATCGGTCCCATAACTGCTTTTACCACCCCAGAGGTAAGGTATGTTCAGCAACTCTCCCTTCAGGTCCCCAAGGGCCTTCCCCTTGTCCTTTGCCGGTTTCCCGGGGACCCTGTCAAGCTCATATGTCTTCCCGCAAAGGATATGCCGTGGATCTCCTGCATGGTAATACAGTACACTTCCTGCCGGGACCAGCAACGTTCCTTCCGGTGCCCGGAGAGAGCAGAATCTCTCCTTTACCAGAACTGACTCCATGGCCTCATATTCCCCGAGGGCATCGTCTGTGAACCGACTGGTCATTTCCGGGGATATCCAGCCCTCATAGCCATCAAATCGGTTCCGTACCAGCTGCCATTGTTCATTTCTGTCAAGCACCTCAAATATCTCCCCGAAAAGCAGCTGGCTGGTCATTTCACTGGTGCTATCCGGATCCTTCCTGACCGGGATATAAGAAGCCTGTACAATGCCGTATTCCATACAGATGATTTCAGTACTTAAAGATAGGGGATAAAAGCTAAAATTGTTTTCGTATTTTTGTCAAAATTTTCAAAGGATCGCAATGAAAAGGCTTTTCCTCTTTTTCTCAAGGAACCTGAAGAAGATAAGGATCATCTCACTGTTTGTTCTCACTACCGTTCTCATCCTCCTGCTTTTTCCCAGCGAGGGGAGATTCGGGTTCGAGTTTCAAAAGGGTACCCCGTGGATGCATGACGAACTGATTGCCCCGTTTAATTTCCCCATTTATAAATACGATGAGGAGGTTGAAGCGGAACGGGACAGCATTCTCAGGGAGTTCAAGCCCTATTTCATCATTGACCGGGAAATTGGAAATCTACAATACGGCAGGCTGCTGGAAATCTTTGATGAGCAATGGAAGGTTTATTTCGGCGCCGGGGAGGGTGAAGCGGTAAGCCCGCAATATAAAGGCAGCCGGAGCGATCTTGTGAGAACCAGATACCTGTTGTTTGCAGGAGAAATCCTGCGATTCGTGTATGCCAAAGGGATCATTGGCAATGAAGATGTCCTGCAGCGCGTTGATAACCAGGATTTGACCATTGTCCTGCTTGAGGACCAGTATGCAGAAGAAAGGGATTACGGGGAAGTATTTACACAGAAAATGGCCTATGAATATGTCCTGCAAAGGTTGTCGGACTTCCGTGACAGCCTTTACGGGGAATCCGATATAGATTTTTTCAGATCCCTGAATATCAATGAATTTCTTGTACCCAACCTGTTTTATGATGAAACAACCTCCAACCAGGTTAAAAATGAACTGATGGAAGAAATATCACTCACCAGGGGAATGGTTCAATCCGGTGAGAGGATCATTTCCAGGGGAGAATTGGTGACCGGTGAAAAATTCCGTGTGCTGGAATCTATCCGCAGGGAATATAACAGGAACCTGGGACTTGTAGGGGTATTGAATTATATCCTCCTGGGAAAGATGATCCTGGTGATCATACTGATGATCCTGTTGTATCTTTTCCTTTATAATTTCAGGGTGGAGGTGCTGCAATCACCCCGGGAATCTACCTTCCTGCTCCTGCTGGTGCTGATCATGGTGGCGGTTTCAAGTTTTACGATACGCTATAATGTGCTGAGCATATATTTCCTGCCCTTTGCCATCGTTCCCATCATGGTCCGGACCTTTTTCGATTCCCGCCTGGCCCTGTTCATTCATATTATTGTGGTACTGATCGTCGGTTTCTGGGCCCCGAACAGTTATGAATTCATTTTCCTGAACCTGATCGCGGGGATAGTGGCCATATTAAGCCTGACAAATTCCTACCGCAGGGGTATTCTTTTCCTTACAGGGGTGATGATCATTGTTTCCTATTCAACCGTATATCTGGCCTTCTCGATGATACAGGAAGGCAATCTGCTGGCCATTAATTTCAAGGCATTCCTGTGGTTCGTAGGAAATGGTCTGCTGATCCTGACGGTATATCCACTGATCTTTATTTTTGAGAAGACCTTCAAGTTCCTTTCTGATTCCACCCTGATAGAATTATCGGATACCAACCAGGCCCTGTTGCGTGAACTGGCTGAGAAAGCCCCCGGCACCTTCCAGCACAGCCTCCAGGTGGCCAATCTGGCTGAAGAGGCGGTCATCCAGATTGGTGGCAATCCGCTTCTGGTCAGGACCGGTGCGCTTTATCACGATATCGGTAAAATGTACAACCCGGAATATTTTGTTGAAAATCAGGGCACTGATTACAATGCCCATGATGAGCTCAAATTTGAGGACAGTGCCAGGATCATCATCAACCATGTGCTGGATGGTGTAGAGATTGCCAGGAAGTACAGGTTGCCAGAGGCCATCGTTGATTTTATCAGGACTCACCATGGTACTACCATTGTACAATATTTTTACAAGTTCTTCATCAAGGAATTTCCCGAAAATGAGTCGAGCCGGCATAAGTTTGTCTATCCTGGCCCCAGGCCCTTTTCTAAAGAAACAGCCGTACTGATGATGGCGGATTCGGTTGAGGCTTCCTCCAGGAGCCTGAGGGTAAAGGATGAATCAAACCTGAGTAACCTGGTTGAGGATATCATCAACCGGCAGATCAGGGAACAGCAATTTGACAATACGGATATCACTTTCCGGGATATTGACCTGATCAAGGAAATCTTCCTGAGAAAATTGCTGAATATCTATCATGTGAGGATAGAGTACCCATCCTAGCATAACATTGTTCAGAAGCGGGTATCGACCACCTCCACACCGGGATGTGCGGAGGGATCAAAAACAAAGGTCCCCTCGGTGACAGAAACCTTTTTCTGATAATCCTTCAGCACCACGGAATGATTGTCCCCATGCTTCCCAAGTGCCTGCGCAGAAAAAAGCCTGTGGTCTTTTTTGCTGATTAATAATTTGATGGTATGATAGTTCTTATTCAGGTCATTTGGAAACAGGTCTATCTCATAGTATTCCTTCCCTTCATATGAGCGTTCGCGGGTCAGCCGGTATTTAAAGTCTTCCCGGTAGAAAGTAAACAGGTCGGCGGGATTTGAGAGAAAGAATTCATCATCCGCATCATTTTCTTCAGCGTCGCTAATATATACTTCATTGACAGATTCCATGTGATTCCACATGGTTTTTCCGTCACAAAACACCTCTGATTCACCAACGGAGAGCCTGAATTTATCCTCCTGAAGGATCAGGGTACCGCTTTCTGTATTTTCCTGGTTCTCCTGCAGGGATTCATAGGTATAATCAAAGCTGACTTTTAAAGGGTAATCAGCCTGGGCCTGGCTTGCCACCTTGTCAAGGATCTTCCTGGCAGCCGGATCCCGGCCTGCCATGGACAGGTCTTCCTGGGCCGGCAACAGCTGTACTGTTGACAGGCTGAGTGCTATGAATACATATTTTTTCATTATGATTATAGGCTTTCGACGTCATTATCCAAAAACCGTTCCAAACTTAAAAGGTCCTTGATCAGTACCTGGCGTGCCTTGCTTCCTTCAAAGGGACCAACAATGCCGGCGGATTCGAGCTTGTCAATGATTCTCCCTGCCCTGTTGTAGCCTATGGAGAACTTCCGCTGGATCAGAGAGGTGGAGCCCTGCTGAAATTCAACCACCAGCCTGGCAGCCTTTTCGAAGAGGTCATCTTTCTCATCCGTGTCGAAACCATTCAGATCAGCCGTGACTTCATCGATATATTCAGGCAGGAGGTGGGCTTCAGGGTAGGATTGCTGGGCGCTGATATGGCCGGTGATCCTTTCAATTTCAGGCGTGTCGATAAACGCACATTGCAGGCGGACCATATCGCTTCCGACAGAGATCAGCATATCTCCGCGGCCTACCAGCTGGTTGGCACCCGGACTGTCCAGGATGGTCCTGGAATCCATCATGGAGGTGACTTTGTAGGCAATCCTGACAGGGAAATTGGCCTTGATGGAACCGGTGATGATATTCGTACTGGGACGCTGGGTCGCAATGACCAGGTGGATCCCCACGGCTCTTGCCAGCTGGGCAAGCCGTGCCAGCGGTAACTCAATTTCCCGGCCCGCAGTCATGATCAGGTCGGCAAATTCATCCACGATGACCACAATGTAGGGCATGTACCGGTGCCCTTCCCTGGGATTCAGTTTCCGGGCAATGAATTTCTCGTTATACTCCTTGATGATCCTCACCTGGGCACTTTTCAGCAGGTTATACCGGTTGTCCATTTCAATGGTTAGGGAATTCAGGGTTCTGATTACCTCCTGGGTATCATTGACGATGGGTTCCTCAGTATCAGGCAGCTTGGCCAGGAAATGCCTTTCGATTTGATTGTACAGGGTCAGTTCAACCTTTTTCGGATCGATCATGACAAACTTCAGCTGTGCCGGATGTTTCTTATAGAGCAGGGAAGCGATGATGGCATTCAGTCCCACGGACTTCCCCTGTCCTGTTGCCCCGGCGATCAGCAGATGTGGCATTTTTGTCAGTTCAACCACATAGGTTTCATTGGAAATGGTCTTCCCGAGGCCAATGGCCAGTTCGAATTTGGATTCCTGGAATTTCCTGGAGGCAATGATGGACCGCATGGAGACGATCTCAGGCCTGCGGTTGGGGACCTCTATCCCAATGGTCCCCCTCCCGGGTATGGGAGCGATGATCCTGATACCCAGGGCTGAAAGGCTGAGGGCGATATCATCTTCCAGGTTTTTGATCTTGGAAATCCGGATACCCGGGGCAGGAACGATTTCGTAAAGGGTTACGGTGGGCCCGATGGTTGCCTTGATCTTGTCTATCTGTATCTTATAATTCCCCAGTGTCTCAACGATCCGGTTTTTATTGCTGATCAGTTCTTCCTCGCTGACCGTGGTATCAGCTGATTTGTGTTCTTCAAGCAGTTCGATGGAAGGAAGCCGGTAATTGGAAAGATCCAGCGTAGGATCATAATCCTCCAGTTCCAAAGCTGTACCGGAATCGACCAGTTCCCCGTTCTGTTTCTTTTCAACCGTCATCTCGATCCCGTTGTCATCCTGGATTTCACCGATCCCGGACTCGCCAAACCCACCTTCGCGGGTTTTAAATTGCATGCTTTCATCCTTCTTGCTGTCCTCTGCTGCCTCTTCCATTTCTCCCTCATCTTCACCAATGTCAGGTGTTATTTCACCCGAGACCCCGGACATCTGATTTTCCTGGTCTGTTATCCAGGGAGCTTCCCCTGCAGCACTCCCACCCTTTTTAAAAAGGTTCAGTATTTTATCCAGGGTACTGTCGAATGAGAACTCCCGGTCCGCTCCCGAGGAAGCCGCCTGCATCACCGAACAGGAAAGACAGGACGATGGACAGCAGGATGGTACCAACCAGCAAAATACGGGTTGTCTTGCCCAGGGGCAGGGTGCGGATATTGATCAGACGCAATCCGGAGATCAGCAGGATGAAAGGAAGGAATGCGGAAGCGATACCAAACCAGTGATTGATGAATTTATTGGCCAGGAAGGCACCAAATTTTCCAGCCCAGTTATCCACCATCACCTCCGGACCGGAAAATACGCGTGACCATTCAAAGCTCTGATCGGTCTTCCAGGTAAAGAAATAGGAAATGAAGGCAAGGTAGAGGTACAGAGAGAAAAGGAAAAAGAATATTCCCAGCGTCAGTTTAAATCTTTCATCACGCAGAAAACTGAAATACTTCTTTCTCTTTCTCTTTTTCTTTGCCATTTTAGTCTAGGAAGAAGGGTAGTCAATCAAGCAGTGCATTCAATATGGTCTCCATCTCTAACTTTGATACCTGGGTGTAATTTTTAGGAAGATCAAAAATCCTTGCCGGGACCCTTGTGACATCGAAGCCCTTTGCTACCATATGCATATTGGCATTCCCCATGATCGTATTGAATTCAAGGAGTACCCCCGGAATTTTCTGGAAAGGACTGTTACCATTGGGTTTATCAAGCTGTAGCTCATCCGTGTACCAAATATCGAATGATTCAATACCACCGTCAGGAAAACTGGCAATGGCATTTTTGCATTCAAAACCGATGATCTCCTTTGTCTGTCCGGTAAACTCAATGTTCATCCCATCCATCAGGCCAAAACAACATGGGGGTTCATTTTTATCCCCTTCGAAAATATATTTCTTGTCAATAAATTTCAGGTATGTAATAAACTGGTAATTATTCAGATCGGATACATTTACCAGGTTAAAAAATCCCATGCCCCCCTGTATCGTATTTTTCACCATGTTATCCCTGAACTCCATGGTCATCTTCGCAGGAAGAAGGCTGGCCGAATAGCCCCCAATTTCCTGCTGCTCATAGGTGATCTGGAATTCAATTCTGCCCTCTGTCAATCCTGGCCCTTTCTTCCTGCTACAATCCACAAACATTATTGCCAGCAGGGTAAGGGTCAGGTATTTAAGGATAGATTTTGACACAGTATCAGAGCCTTGAGAACAAGAACGTTTAAAAATACTAATTATTTCTAAGTTTAGGGCGCTAAGTTCTTAACCAGGGGATACTGGTCGAAAATTCCGCACTTTCAGTTCCAAACCTAATTTCATAGATTTGTGTCTTTGGATACACGTTTAAAAGGCGGGTCATGAAAAAGCTGGCTGTTATTGCCCTCGGGGGGAATGCATTGCTGAGGGGAAACCAGGAGGGAACCATAGAAGAACAGGAACAAAATACAACAGAAACCCTGGAAAACCTGGTATTTCTGCTCAGGGAAGGATACGACCTGGTGATCACCCATGGGAACGGTCCCCAGGTAGGTAACATCCTGCTGAGAAATGATGCAGGTGAACAGGTATACGGTATCCCGCAGATGCCGGTGGATATATGCGTTGCCGATTCACAGGGTGGAATAGGCTATATGGTTGAAAGGATGCTGAGGAATGTACTCAACAGACATGGCATTGAAAAGGAGGTGGTTACCCTGGTGACCATGGTAGAGGTGGACAAAGATGATCCTGCATTCACGGATCCGCAGAAGCGGATCGGTCAGATCTATACCCGGAAAGAAGCTGACAAGCTGAAGACAGACAAGGGCTGGATATTTGAGGAATCAGAAAAACAGCAGGGTGGCTGGAGGAGGGTGGTACCCTCCCCCAAACCGGTCAGGATAAGCAATGAAAAAGTGATTGAAACACTGGCCAGGCAGGGTACTATCGTGATCGCTGCCGGAGGTGGCGGGATCCCTGTTTATATCGATGAAAAGAATGATGTCAGGCCGGCTGAAGTAGTGATTGATAAGGATCTGGCTTCCAGTCTGCTGGCAGCCCGTATAGGAGCCGATGAATTCTATATCCTGACAGATGTACCCTACGTTTACCTGAATTACCGGAAGGAAAATGAACGATTGGTGGAGTTCCTGGACCATAAGGATACGGTAAAATACCTTGAGGATGGCCAGTTTGCCAGGGGAAGCATGGCACCCAAGATCAGGGCCTGTCTGCAGTTCATCGAGCAGGGCGGGAAGAAGAGTGTCATCACCGAAGCCACCAAACTGGAAGACAGGAAATACGGTACCAAAATTACCATGGAATACGAAGATTGATTTTCCATGGAAAACAATACCTTTAATCCCTCTTTGTAAATCAATAAAACATCAGACTTATGTCCTTTAATCTCAGAAACAGGAACTTCCTGAAATTGCTTGACTTTACACCCGGCGAGATCCGCTACCTACTGGATCTTTCTGCTGACCTTAAAAAGGCCAAATATGCCGGTACAGAGCAACAGCGGCTGAGAGGCAAGAATATTGCCTTGGTATTTGAAAAATCATCGACCCGGACCAGGTGTGCATTTGAAGTAGCCGCCTATGATCAGGGTGCAAATGTTACCTACCTGGGACCCACAGGTTCCCAGATGGGTGCCAAAGAATCGATGAAAGATACAGCCCGTGTGCTGGGCAGGATGTATGACGGCATAGAATACCGTGGTTTTGGCCAGGAAAGGGTTGAGACGCTGGCTGAATATTCCGGCGTCCCTGTCTGGAATGGCCTCACAGATGAGTTCCATCCCACCCAGGTACTCGCTGATTTCCTGACCATGCAGGAACACCTGGCAAAGCCATTGAATGAAATGAGTCTCTGTTATCTGGGCGATGCCCGGAACAATATGGGAAATTCCCTGTTGATTGGTGCTGCAAAGTTGGGAATGGACTTTAGGGCAGCCGCTCCGCTCTCCTGCCAGCCTGATGGAGGATTGGTGAAGCAGGCCCGGGAGATTGCCCTCACTACAGGCGCCAGCATCAAAATCACCGATAACCTGGAGGAAGCGGTCAGGGATGCTGATTTTCTTTACACGGATGTCTGGGTGTCAATGGGAGAAGCTAAGGAGGTCTGGGAGGAACGGATTAACCTTCTCAAACCTTACCAGGTCAATCAGAAGGTGCTGGAAATGAGCGGCAACGAAAACGTAAAATTCCTGCATTGCCTACCCTCTTTTCATAATCTGGAAACAACTGTTGGTGAAGAGATAAACCAAAAATTTGGCATACCTGCCATGGAAGTGACTGATGAGGTGTTTGAATCAGCAGCGTCGATCGTGTTTGATGAAGCGGAGAACCGTGTGCATACCATCAAAGCCTTGATGGTAGCTACACTCGGATGATATAATCCTGAAAACTTGTAAATTGTCCGATTTGCCCTTGACTTTGTGGGTAGATAATTGTTAACTTGTATAACAATTACAAACCAACATTTTCAACAATGACACTTTATGTTGGTAATATTCCATATGCTGTAAAAGAAGAAGAGCTAAAGGAGATTTTTCAGGAGTACGGAACAGTGGTAAGTATCAAGATCATCACGGACAAGTACACCGGACGATCAAAAGGCTTTGGGTTCATAGAAATGGAGAATGACGACCAGGAAGAGACAGCGGTCAAGGAATGCAACCGGAGAGAAATACATGAGAGGAACCTGGTTGTGGCCAAAGCCCATTCCCGAAAGGGTTATAATGAAAGAGGCTAACCCGGGATCTTATACGACGAGTTCTTTTATGAAATAGTACGTCATTGCTATTGAAGCAGCTAATTTTAGCCCGATTCCTATCATTAGTCCCAGTAATGATCCGAGTCCCGCTTTGAAAGAATTGGCAGCATCCTTCCCGGTCAGGGCTTCGCCAATTACAGCGCCTGCAAAAGGGCCGATTATGATCCCGAGCGGAGGGAAAAAGATCAGGCCCAGTACGAGGCCAATGGCAGCCCCCCACATGCCTGCCTTGCTTCCCCCGAATTTTTTAGTACCCCAGACGGGAACGATATAATCCATAATGGTGACAATCACAGCAATGGCCCCCATCACCAGCAGGAATTCGAAACTGAACTCCGCATAACTGGAAAAGTGCAGCAGCAGAAGGCCTACAAAACTGAGCGGGGGACCCGGAATAACGGGCAGGACACAGCCTACAATGCCCAAAATCATAAGGGCACAACCACCTGCTGTAAGTAAAATATCTCCCATGTTCCCTTATTCGAAACCTGTAACCTCATACCCGGCAGCCGAAATGGCCTCTGAGATCAACTGGGGATTGACAAGGGTTGAGTCAAACTTTACCACCGATTCTCCGGCAGTATGTGAAGCGGTTACTTCCTGTATCCCCTCCAGCTTTTTGATACTGTTCATGATGGCATTCTCACATCCCTCGCAGGTCATGCCCCTGACATCGAATTTTACCAGGGTGAGATGTTCCGCTGAAATGGTCTGAACTTCAGATGTGGCTTCGCCCTTTTTGGTTCCCGATGAGCAGGACACACTCAGCAGGATGACAGCAAGTAAATAGAATAGTTTTCGCATGTGTTTAAATATTATTCTGTTCCAACAATATCTTCAAAGGCGGCATATATGGCACAATAGCTGAGTGGGATTGTGAAGAGGAGTCCCACTAGAAATGCCAGCGTCCCCGCCATATTTATCAGCATCAGGAGCAGGACAAGCCCGAATAAATTCCACCATTTTTTGGTGATCAGTTTCCGGCTGTATTCCATGCCGTCCCAGAACTCCATTTTGGCAAAAACGATGAAAAGTGGTGCAAAAGTATAGGCTACGGCCAGGTAGATTCCGGGAACAATAAGGGCCACCAGTCCCAGTGCAATAAAAATACCGCCGATCAGTGTATACAGCAGGAGGGGGACAAAAAAATCAAAACCCTTGAAAAAGGTTCCGAATTCATAAGGCTCTCCCTTGCTGATTTTGTTGGCAACAATGTAAAAACCTGCCATAAGGGGACCGGAAACAAGGAGTGATCCAAAAGGAATGAAAGCCGCGGCAACAGAAATCAGGATCACAAGGATGGTATAGGCTATGAATAGGCCCATGTTTTCCTGGAAAATTTCCCAGCCCCTCCGGATATAACCCCCGGCATCTGTCTGGTAGCCCTGTTGGATCAGGTGCTCTGCTTTCTCTTTGATTTTACTGACAACTTCCATGGTAGTTTTTGTTTAAAAATACTAAACTCCCTTCATATATTCCCAAATGACCCGCAATAATTCATTTGATTTAATGTTTTGATGAACAGAGATTGACTTGAGGCTTAACTTTTCATAAATTTAATTATTCCATGGAAGGCGAAAACATATACGATAAGATCCAGGAAATCTTCGGGGAGGTTCCGGGAACGTTCAGCATCCTGGAGGAAAAGATTGATATTGATTTACAGATGGAATATTTTGAGTTTTCCAGGCACATTAAAAAAGATCTGGATGAGGGGGCGGTCATAAAGCGGAGAGATCAGATCTTTGATTTCGCCCGGGACGCGGGGGACCGCAAATCCCTGTTTGCCATGCTCGCTTCTCTGGAAGATGTTTCGGCATACAGGACCATTGAAAAATACCTGAAGGAAGGACACCTGGAACTGCGGAACTGGGCCATACTGGCCCTTCAGGAAAGCAGGATGCTGCTTGAGAGCAAGCTGCTGGAGGAGAACCAGGTATTTATTTCAACCGGACTGGGAGGCAAGGGATCAAAGCTCAGGTACTTTGTTGTGCTGATAGGCAAGGAGAAGACTGGCTTTAGTGATTTACAGAAGAAAATCATAAAGAACGAGTTTGAAGATACCCTGGCAAAATGTGATGCCGAGATCGAGAAAGTGGAATTCCTGGGACATTTTGCCACACTTGTTGTGATGGTCCCACTGAAGGTAGCCCTCAAAGATGTATTCCGGTCCGCTATAATTGAATGTAATCAGTACGGGGATTTCCTGAAGTCCAATTTCATCATCACCAATGTAAAGGAATTAAACCTTACCGAGATCAAGGATTTTATGAAAAAACAGCAACAGGCCAATCCTTCTGACGACAAATAATTCAGGCAAACCCAGGTGAATCACACCCGAATCATGTCAGCCATTGTAAACATAGCCATCCAGGTCATTCCTCTTTCCCGGGAGAAGGAGCTGTACGATCTAGTGGACCTGGCCATCCAGGTGATTCAGTCCGCCGGGATCAAATACCGTGTCTGCCCCTTTGAAACAGTCATGGAGGGAGAATATGACAGGTTGATGGAGATTGTTAAAGAATGCCAGCAGGTATGTCTGGATAATGGTGCTGATCAAGTCCTGGTGAACCTGAAAATCCAAAACCACGGAAGATTCAGTCGTTTCAGCTGATTCAGCCGATGCAACCGGTTCAGTTGCTTCACTCTCTGTTTCCTCATTTACGGATTCCTGCTCAATGACCTCTTCAGCCAAAGGCTCGCTTGTTTCCATGTCATTGCTTTCGATTTCTTCACTTTCAAGGATTTCCGGGGCATTCTCCTTGATGTATTCGATTGCCTCGGCCAGGCCGTCTGTGAATTTTTCAAAATCCTCCTTGTAAAGAAAGATCTTGTGCTTCTCAAAATAGAACCTGCCGTCCCTGTTGAACCTTTTCTTGCTCTCTGTAAGCGTCAGGTAATAATCATTCCTTCTGGTTGTTTTGACATCAAAGAAATATGTCCTTTTTCCAGCTCTTACCGACTTCGAAAAAATCTCTTCCCTCTCAGTCTTGACAACTTCATCATTTTTTTCGGTTCCGTCTGCCATCAGTGTTAAATTTAGTTACGAAATTGGGTTAGCTTGTCAAAAATAGAAAATAATTTTAGAAATATGCAAATAATCAATTGATTGATTGTGTATGAGGAGATTATTCGCTTATTTTGCCTCCGTTTCATTTCTAAAGGTTCTTTTTTGCAGGATGTTTAGCAGAAGGTTGTTAAGGATCAAGGTTTTCCAGACATTATATGCATACCATAAAGTGGAAGGTAAGACCTATGCAAGTACCGAGAAGGAACTCCTGCATAGCATTGGAAAATCCTATGAGCTTTATCACCTGCTTCTCTTGCTGATCCTGGATGTGATCGACTATGCCGAATCAAAAATTGAACTGGCAAAACAGAAAAAAGTGCCATCTGAGGCAGATCTGCATCCCAACACCCGTTTTATCGATAACCAGCTTGCCACCCAGTTGAGAAACAACAGGGATCTTCGGAGGTACCTTGAAAAACATTCCGTGAGCTGGGTGCAGTATCCCGAGATCATCAAAAACCTCTTCCTCCTGTTTACCGATTCTGACCTCTATCTTGCATACATGGAGGAACCGGACCGGACATATAAGCAGGATAAAAAGCTGGTGGAGAGATTCTATATCGATATCGTGATGAATTATGAGGATCTGTATATAAACCTTGAAGAGCAGAGTATATACTGGATTGATGATGTGGATTTCGTCATCAAAATGATCGTTAAGACATTGAAGAAATTCACAGCAGATCAAGCTGACGGGGGATCCCTGATGCCTATGTTCAAGGATAAAGAGGACGAGGACTATGCCAGGACCCTGCTGCGCAAAACCATCAAGAATGAAAAGCCATACCTGGAGATGATCAGGGCATCTGCCAATAACTGGGAATTGGAAAGGATCGCATTTACCGACAGTTTGATCCTGCAGCTTGCCATATCTGAGGCCATAGAATTTTCAACCATTCCCACCAAGGTTACCATCAATGAATTCCTGGAAATAGCCAAGCTATACAGTACACATAAGAGCAGCCAGTTCATCAATGGTATACTCGATAACATATTCGCCGGATTGAAAAAGGACGGGAGGATCAAAAAGATGGGGCGAGGATTGATCGGTGAAGTCTGAAGATAAGCTATTGCGCCAGAATTAAAATTATTGTTACTTTGCACTTTCTGAATCGTTTATGAGGTTATTACATATTACCGGACTGTTGATTTTACTCCTTTCCGGAGCTGCCTGCAAGAATCAAAAATCCACCGAGATTTCCGGGAAGGTTGAAACCCAAACCGGATTGACACCGGAGATCAGGTTTGAGAAAACCGAGCATGACCTGGGAAGGATACTGCAGGGTGAGAAGGTGGGTTATAATTTCATATTCACCAATGTTGGAGATGCCTCACTGGTCATCCTGGATGCCAGTGCGAGTTGTGGATGTACTGTTCCAAAATACAGCAAGGAACCCATAGCCCCTGGCGATAAAGGGTCTGTCGAAGTAGTATTCGATTCATCCGGCAGGATGGGCCAGCAGAGCAAAACGGTTACCCTTAAAACCAATGGGAAGGTCCAGGTTGTATATCTTACCATTAAAGCAGACATCATTAGAAAAGAATCTTAATATTTACATAAATCGAAATCGTGATGAGTAATTTTATGTTGATTTTCCTTATGCCCCAGTCCCCGGATCAAAGTCCGGTCCCATCTTTTGTTTTTCTTCTGCTGATCATTGTTGTATTCTATTTCTTTATGATCAGGCCCCAGATGAAAAGGCAAAAGGACCTGAAAAGTTACCGGGCAAACCTGAACAAGGGTGATAAAATCGTAACCACAGGTGGTATATACGGTAAAGTTCTGGATATAAAAGATCAGACAGTAACCGTTGAAATAGCGGAGAATGTCAGGATCAAGATCGATAAAAACGCAATCCTGAAGGACAATACAGATCTGGCTGCCCAGAAGTAGGTCCGTTCCCCTGGTGGGGAAACCGTTTTAACCTGTCCAAATGCTGATGAATGCAGGAACAAGCCCCGGGCAATAGAATTTTAGTAGATCTTCTGAGCATGACCAGGAGACCACGAAGGAAAAAAATAACCCTTAACAGGAGGGTCCTGATCTTTTTCTTTTTCCTCCTGCTCTCTATCCTGTTCTGGTTCCTGACTGCGATGAATAAGGATTACATGACTTCCATCTCTTACCCGGTCCGCTATATCAGGTTTCCGGAGAAGAAGGTGCTCGTCAATGACATCCCCGACAGGCTGGAACTGACAGTGAATGCCGGCGGTTATACCCTGCTCAGATACCAGCTTCAGTCCCGCATTAACCCCATCATATTTGATGTGAATTCCTTCTCACTGAACACCGTTCTTGGTGATCCTGCCACCCTGTATATCCTGACCAGTTATGCAAAGGACAGGATTGCCAAACAATTATCATCAGAGATAGAGATCCTGGGTATCAGTCCCGATTCACTCTTCTTCCAGTTTGCTGACAAGGTGAGTAAGAAGATCCCGGTTAAGCCCAGCCTGGATATCAGCTTTGAAAAGCAGTATATGCAGGTTGGTCCTTACCTGGTGGAACCTGACAGTGTCACCATATCCGGACCGGAATTAATGATTGACACCATCGAGATGGTCTGCACGGTGCCGGTCATCATGTCAGATGTCAACAGGAGTTTCGATATGGAACTGGAGATGCAGCCTCTGCATAAAGTCGAATACGATCCGCTCGAGGTTTGGATACAGGTTCCGGTAGAGAAATTCACCGAAGCAAGCCTGAAGGTCCAGATCGAAGTGATCAATATGCCGGATTCATTAATCCTCCGGGCATTTCCGCCGGCAGTGACCGTCAGCTGCCAGATTGGTTTGAGTGCTTATGAAACATTGAATGAACATCTGTTCCGGGCTGTGATCGACTATGCAGAAGTGGGCAATATGCTTGGGAACAAACTCCAGGTCAAGATGATCAAGATGCCGGTATATATCCAGTCTGTTAATTTCACTCCCAAGAGTGTAGAATATATCGTTGAGCGCTGATGTTAAAGGTGGGTGTCACAGGCGGGATCGGCAGCGGTAAGACCATTATTTGTAATGTTTTTCACAATCTTGGTATACCTGTTTATCAGGCAGATAATGAGGCAAGACGGCTTATGGGCGAGAACCAGAGTATCCGGACCGGCTTAGTGGCGTACTTTGGCGAAACGGTTTTCCAGGATGAGAAGCTGAATCGTAAATATCTGGCTGACAGAATATTTTCAGATCCGGATGCCCGCCTATTTGTCAATTCCCTTGTACATCCTGCAGTGAGGGCTGATTTTGCCGGTTGGGTTCAAAACCAGGGCGTGACTCCATATGTGATCGAAGAAGCTGCCCTGCTGTTTGAAACTGGTGCCTGGAAGGAGCTGGATTTCAATATCCTTATTGATGCTGACGTTGAAACAAGGATCGAACGGATAATGCGGCGGGACGGCCTGGAAAGGGCAGATGTGCTGGCCA
>Ga0111175_1041_pt1 | contig 24212 bp, 18 predicted proteins | sample DeeMarSWOR324_28_FD_80228 | JGI IMG/M metagenome (GOLD analysis project Ga0111175, IMG submission 80228) | Bacteroides sp. SM23_62
CAAATTCTATTTAAATCCAAGTACCGTTGACTGCCCCCGATGTTATGATAGCAATGCAGTATTTATATACATCAAAAACGATTCCAGCGCGCTTTATGTTGCCCTGGATGTGATTAAGGATACCTCCGATTCGGAACAGGATTGGACCATTTTGGGGATAGATGATAATGCAAACGGAAGGTACGAATCCAATTATTCTGAGGGAAGGTACGAAGTTCACAATGTTCCGGGAGCAGATAATGACACTTTAATATTCTGGCCCTTTCATTCAGAATCCTCCTATCCTTATGAGGTGAATGATATAGGCACCGGGGTTTTTGCTACCAGCGGAGAGTTCGGACAGAGGGAACAGAGCGGGCATCAACAGGTTGAGCTGGCTTTGTTTTTAGGCACTACCTACACCTATGAGCTGAATTCGACACCAGGAGATACCATTATGGCTTATCTGGGTTACACCGACTCGAAGGATACCTGTACTGTTTCATTTGAGTTATTAGGAAACATGGTTGGTTACTGGCCTTTCCAGGCGGTTTTTGACTTCTATCCTCCGTTGTTGGGGAAAATCTATCTTTCCGATGCACCCTCGGTTCCGGACAAACCGGTTTTAGTTTTTCCTCCTAACGGGACAGAGGGAGGGATCAATCAAAATTTCCTCTGGAAGCCTACTGCCAGAGCAACATCATATCAGCTCCAGATAGATTCGGATTCAGCCTTTTCTTTGCCTTTGATCAAGGATACCACAATCCAGACCAACGGTTGTTTTGTCTCCGGTCTTCCGGGAAACAAAATCTGGTGGAGGGTGAGAGGTATAAATGCATATGGTAATAGCCAATGGTCGGATTCGGCTGATTATACTGATGTGGAATTACCAGCAGACCAGAAAGATATGTTAAGTGGTTTCTCATTGTCTCAGAATTACCCCAATCCCTTTAACCCCACCACCACAATCCGCTACACCGTTTATGGTTCACAGTTCATAGTTCATAGTCCCCTCCCCACCGCCCTGATCGTATACAATATCTTGGGACAGAAGGTGAGGAGTTTGGTTGATGAGGTTAAATTGCCGGGTGAGTATAAAGTTATCTGGGATGGTAAGGATGACAAGGGCAATTCGGTTTCGTCCGGGATTTATTTTTACAAACTAAAATCCGGTGATTTTGTGCAGGTCAAAAAGATGCTTTTGTTGAGATAGATTAACTGGTTTATTTGTTAGTATAGGTTTTGTTTACATTTTGAAAATTGAATTTCAATTCTGAAGAGGGCTTTTGCCCTCTTTTTTTTCTTGACAGGGTGATGGTGTTTTTATAATTTAGCGGAAATGATTGTCCAACTTTTTCAGCAGGAGGAATTATGAGTTACAAAAAGTTTTTTCCCACAATAATTTTAATCTTTGTTTTCACCATTTCAGCTATGGGTGAAGGATTTTTGACCAAACCTCATTTGTGGAGCGAGGGAGACACTCTGGTTCACTCTGGATATTTAACCACCTATCCCCGAAATGGATTTTCCAGCGATTATGACGCAAGCAACGGAGATATCTACGTTGGCGTGGTTGGTTATTCCAGCGTTAATCCCGATACCTGCTATCTTTATCAGTCCACTGACAATGGAATCAATTGGGACTTATACTCTTGGTGGGCGGATTCCCCCAATGAAATATCCAATGCCCAGGTGGTGGTTGGAGAGGGCTCCAATCGCTATCTATTTTTAGCCGGACGAACGGATACTGACAACGGTGACATCATCGTCAACCGGAGACCACTTCCGAGTGGTAGCTGGACCAGCTATACAATCGGTGGAAGCCCCAGAGGGATTAAAAACTTTACGCTGACCCGGGAGCAGGGTTCAACATATTACCTGCATTTAGTCTATGACTCAGATTCTTCGAATGTGTTTTATATGCGCTCCACCAACTACGGGCTGAACTGGACTCCCTATGATACTTCGGACGGGGACATGCCCCATTTAGCAGTTGCTGGGGTGGATGGATTAGAGGATATCTTTCTGACCTGGAGATTGGATGGACCAGAGGGAGCCTTGTATACCTCAGACGATCATGGCAAGGTTAAAAAGAACAAGGATTTTGCCAATAACAAGTGGTATCTCACCCCCAATATGGCTACCTCAGACACTGCATTCTGCATCTATCAGCACGAGTACTCAGGAAGGATCTATGTGGGTACGGGTAATAGTGGTGATATCTACAGGTCAGAGGATGGTGGAGGAAGCTGGTCTTTGATGCCTGATCTGAGCGGGGCTGAATTTGTGTACGATATTGTTGGGCAAAATCATACAAGCAATATTGTTGCTGCCACAGGAGAACCGGCCCGGATCTTTCTCTGGTATATGGGAGTTTGGCAGGAGAAGCTTGAGCTCGGAGCTGAGGATGCTTTTCTGTGCCTTGCTTATGATCGAACCAGTGGGCATTTTTTTGCTGGAAGCACGCCCGGAGGAGAAGTTTACAAGAGCACCAACGGAGGGGACTACTGGTTTGAATGCGGCGAGATATCGGGTCTGGATAAGGTGCATACAATCTTGGTGACTGACAGCGGAACTGTTCTTGTGGCTGGCTATTATGACGATAGCCCTTATAAAACTCCAATGTTTCGTTCAACCAACGGCGGGTCATCCTGGAATATAGTGGGTGATTCCCTGTATCATTACAGGTGTCTTTTGCAGGCTCAGGATGGAACCATATATGCAGCAGGATACAGCAGTACTGCCCAGAAAAAGTTTATGAAAAGTACCAACGATGGAGTAAGCTGGACTTATCTTACCAATTCTCCCATTTACCCCCTTTTCATCTGTGAAGGTTACGATGGGACCCTTTATATTGGTAACAATCTCGAACCAACCTACAGAAGCACCAATGGCGGTAGCTCATGGGAGCAGTTTTCCGGCTCCACTGAGGCAACGGATATGATTCAATCCCACCCGTATGTTGCAGTGAAGAAGAGCACCAACCTGGGCACCTCCTGGGGAGCGACGCAGATCGTGTCTGAGTATCAGTATGATGTTTCCGATCCCAAAATAGCTGCTGGACAGGGGACATCAAGTTATAAAGTCTGGATAGTTTTCAGCCAGAAAGACTATGCTGATGAATGGGAACTTAGACACTGCCACAGCTCGGATCAGGGTGGAAGCTGGTCATCTCCTCCTGGGAACGTGGACGATAATCCCGGGGAAAAGCAACTTCCCGCTTTGAAAGGAAAAAGAGGAACCTCAGGACCCATCCATGTTGCTTATGTTAGTGATAAGGATGGCACTGAAAGAGTATACTGGGCGGATGTGATGCCCGGAGCACCTAGTTCCTGGGGCACTCCTATAAAGATCAGTACCTGGAGATCCTCCACCCTGCACTGCCCGGAGCTTACCTTTGTCTCTACTCCTTCAGGTCCAGGCATTTTCTATTGCCGACTATTTGGAATTCCAATCGCAAAAACTCGAGATCTGTTCTTCGACGCGGAGCATTTCACGGATGTTGAGGAAGGGGAGGAGGAACTCTCAAAGGCGAAAGGATTTTCGCTGTCACAGAACTATCCCAATCCATTCAACCCGGTAACAAGTATACAGTATACAGTACACAGTAAACAGAGCCACCCCATCCATACCACCCAGAAATCAGTTTATGGTTCACAGTTCAGGGTTCATAGTCCCATCCACACAACCCTGACCATATATAATGTCTTGGGGCAGAAGGTGAGGACGCTGGTGGATGAGGTTAAATTGCCCGGTGAGTATAAAGCTGTCTGGGATGGTAAGGATGAGAAAGGCAATCCGGTTTCATCTGGAGTTTACTTCTATGAACTCAAGGTAGACGATCTTTTAGAGGTTAAAAAGATGCTTTTGATAAAATAAAAGGGACAGAGCTTGTTGAACTTTGCGAAATTCCCTCGCCTATGGAGGGAGGAGTTCTGTCCTGATATAGGACAACCATAAAGGTTGTCCCTACTGTTCCTATAAAACTGGAGGGTTTAATGAGAGAAGCTAAAGTTCTTTTGGCAAGCATTTTTGTAATGATCCTTTCGTTTTTTCTCCTTCAACCAGTATTTGCAAATGATCTTGATTATGTTTCCAGCATCCTCTGGACCGGTGTTTTGGATGTGCAGGTTGTCGGAGATTATGCTTACTGTGCCTATATCAACGGTCTTTTGATTATGGACGTTTCCGATCCAGCTAATCCATCTTTTGTGAGCCAGGTTTATTTTCAGGGAAGAGGGCGAGGAATTTTTGTAAAGGATGGCTATGCTTATTTAGCTGATGATATTGGGGGATTAAGGATAATCGATGTAAACGATCCGGAAAATCCCGATTCGGTTAAAACTTACCAAACTCCGGGGCAGGCTTATGATGTTTTTGTCCTGGATAGCTTAGCTTATGTGGCTGAGTACTGGAACGGTCTGAGGATAATTAACATAAGCGATCCTGCTAATCCTACTTCAATCGGGAACTATGATACTCCCGGTGTTGCTTACGGAGTTTTTGCTAAGGAAAGTTTGGCATACGTGGCCGATTTTTCAGGTGGTTTAGAGATAATCGATGTGGGTGATCCAACCAATCCTGATTCTATCGGCAGTTATGAAACCCCGGGTGATGCTTATGGTATTTTTGTAAAAGACAGCTTGGCTTATGTGGCTGACCATGGAAGTGGCTTGCTGATACTCAATGTCAAAGATCCGACCTATCCGGATTCTGTTGGAAGCTATGATACCCCGGGTTATGCTGAGGGTGTTTTCGTTGAAGATACGTTAGCCTATGTCGCTGATTATAGCCAGGGATTGCAAATACTCAGTATTAGTGATCCTGCCAATCTATATTCGGTTGGCAGCTATTCTCTTTCGGGTCTCACCTATGGTGTTTTTGTTGAGGATACTTTAGTTTATGTGGCAAATTGGACAACAGGTGTGCATATAGTTGGGATAGATGACCCCTCCAATCCGAATTTAGTTGGTAGTTACGAAACCGACGGATATGCTTTCGATGTTTTTGTCAAGGATACTTTAGCTTGTGTGGCTCATTATAGTACAGGTCTGGAGATAGTCGGGATAAGCGATCCAGCCAATCCAAATTTGCTGGGCAATTACGATACTCCCAGTCTGTCAGAGAATGTTTTCGTTCTTGACAGCCTGGCCTATGTTGCAGATCTGTGGCACGGGCTGATGATAATCAATATAAATAACCCAGCCAGTCCTGATTCAATTGGCAGCTATTTACTCAACGCAGCAGCAGCCTATGATATTTTTATTATGGATAGTTTAGCTTATGTTGCCTATGGTGATAGTGGGCTGGTGATATTCAATGTGAGCGATCCGACCAATCCAGATAAACTTGGCGATTGCCCGACTCCGGGTTATGCTATGAGTCTCTATGTTCAGGACAGCTTGGTATTTGTGGCTGATGTAGACAGCGGTTTGCAGATAATCAACGTTAATGATCCAGCCAATCCGAATTTAGCTGGCAGTTACGTTACTCAGGATGATGCAAGGGATGTTTTTGTTAAAGATAGTTTAGCCTATATAGCAGCTTTGACTTCTGGTTTACTGATACTTGATTTCAAAGATCCAGCTAATCCCGATTCGGTTGGCTGCTTAAACACTCCAGGCTGGGCATACGGTGTTTTTGTGCAGGATAGCTTTGCCTATGTAGCTGATGAGGCTTGGGGTTTGCAGATAGTAAATGTCAGTGATCCAGCTAATCCGAGTTTGGTTGAGAGTTACAATACCCCAGGTTATTCCTGGGATGTTTTTGTAGATGGAAAATACGTTTATCTTGCAGATAAACACTCCTTGATGATCTTTGAGTTCTCCCCTGGTACGGGAGTGGAGGAGAATTCTGATGAGGAAATATTACCCACAGATTTCGTTTTATCACAGAACTACCCCAATCCATTCAACCCGCTAACAAGTATACAGTATACAGTAAACAGTAAACAGAGCCACCCAGTCCACACTACCCAAAAATCAGTTTATGGTTCACAGTTCATGGTTCATAGTCCCATCCACACAATCCTTGTAGTTTATAATATTCTTGGACAGAAGGTCAGAACCTTAGTAGATGAGGATAAGTTGCCCGGAGAGTATAAAGTTGTCTGGGATGGCAAGGATGACATAGGCAATCCGGTTTCATCTGGAATTTACTTCTATAAGTTCAAGGCAGGTGATTTTTCAGAAGTTAAAAAGATGCTTTTGATAAAGTAGGAACAGGGTTGTTGAGCTTTGCGAAATCCTCCCGTTTTATTTTTATATTTTAAAAACATCGGGCGACCCTTGTGGTTGCCCTTACAATTTTTCTCATATTAGAGTTAGGTTTATTATTTTTCGTTAATTTTGCTTGACAAACCAGAGCGCTGAAACTAACTTTTAAACATGAGATTAAAACTTTCCGCTTCGGAAAAGTGATTCTTAAAAAGAGGAGGATTTCATGCGAAAGGCTAAAGCCTTTTTTGCCTGGGGCTTAGTTTTAATGTTTTTGCTTTTTTTCTTTCAAACAATATTTGCCAACGACGTGACCTATGTTTCCAGCACCCTATGGACCGGGGCTATGGATGTTCAGGTAGTTGATGATTACGCTTACTGCTGCTTTGCGAATGGTCTGGTAACCCTGGATGTTTCTAATCCAGCTAATCCATCTTTTGCAAGCAGGTTTTTTCTTCAGGGAACAGGAGAGGCGATATTTGTGAAGGATGATTATGCTTATCTGGCTGATTTAAATGACGGCCTGGTGATATTCAGCCTGAGCAACCCAGCCAATCCAGATACCGTTGGGAATTACTATGCTTCAGGTGCTCATGATGTTTTTGTCCAGGATACCTTAGCTTATGTGGCTTATGACTATTATGGCTTGCGAATCGTCAACGTTAAGGATCCAAAAAGTCCGAGCCTAATAACCACTCACGATACTCCCGGTGCTGCTTATGGTGTTTTTGTCAAAGACAGCTTAGCCTATGTGGCTGATAGATACAGCGGTTTACAAATTATAAATATCAAGGATCCTGCTAATCCGGATTCGGTGGGGAGTTACGATACCCCGAGTTGGGCTAGGAAGGTTTTTGTCTACGACAGCTTAGCTTACGTGGCTGATGATGCGAGCGGTTTGCAGATATTTAATGTGAAGGACCCGACCGATCCGGAATCTTTGGGCAGTTATGATATTCCGGGAGAGGCTTATCATGTTTTCGTGGATGACAGCTTAGCTTATGTTGCCTCTGATTACAGGGGTTTGTGGATACTTAATGTTAAGGACCCCACTAACCCGGATTCAGTTGGTGCTTATTACACCGATGGGAATTCTCGCAGTATTTTTCTTGATGATAGTTTAGCCTATGTGGCGGATGACTGGACCGGTTTGCAGATTTTCAATGTGAATGATCCGGAAAATCCAACTTTATTTGGAAGCTTTGATACCCCTGGCAATTCCCGTGGTCTTTTTGCCATAGACGAATTGGTTTATGTGGCTGGGTATGCCAGAGGCTTGTATATAATCGGGGTGAGTGATCCGGCTAATCCGGATACAATTAGCTATTGCCCAACCATAGGTTATGCCTTTGACGTTTTCGTTCAGGATACTCTAGCCTACGTGGCTGATTATGGAGCTGGCTTGCAGATGATCAACGTAAGTGATTCAGCCAATCCGGTTTTGATTGGAACCTACTTAACTACAAGTTTTGTTTATGACGTTTTTGTCAAAGACAGCTTAGCCTATGTGGCTAATTACTACAACGGTCTGCAGATAATCAATGTTTCTGATCCAGCCAATCCGGAATCTTTGGGCAGTTACGATACACCGGGTCGGGCTTACGCTGTTTTTGTACAGGATACTTTAGCCTATGTTGCTGATTATGAAAATGGTCTGCAGATAATAAATGTTTCTGATCCTGCTAATACCGATTCGGTTGGAAGTCATGACACTCCGGGTTTGGCTGTAAATGTTTTTGTTAAAGACAGCTTGGCTTATGTAGCTGATAGATCTGGTGATTTACAGATAATCAATGTAAATGATCCGGCCAACCCGGATTCGATTGGTTATTACGACACTCCCAATCTGGCTTATGGTGTTTTTGTCCAGGACAGTTTTGCCTATGTGGCATGCCGGTATGGTGGGGTCCAGATTTTAAACGTCAGTGACCCAACCGATCCAATTTTCGCTGGCAGTTACAGCACCCCGGGTGAGGTTTATGATGTACATGCAGTAGGGGATTATGTGTACGTGGCAAATTATTATTCATTGATTATCCTGCATACCTCTTTAGGTACAGGGGTGGAGGAGACAGATGAGAATGAGTCTGTACCTGCAGATTTTGTTCTGCAACAAAATTATCCCAATCCGTTTAATCCGGTAACCAGTATACAGTATACAGTAAACAGTAAACAGAGCCACCCAGTCCGCACCACCCAGAAATCAGTTTATGGTTCACAGTTCACGGTTCATAGTCCCATCCACACAACCCTGACCATATATAATGTCCTGGGGCAGAAGGTCAGGACTTTAGTGGACGATGTGAAATTGCCTGGAGAACATAGAGTGGTTTGGGATGGAAGAGATGATAAGGGGAAGTTAGTTTCTTCCGGCATTTATTTTTATAAGCTTAGAATTGGGGATTATTCGAAAGTAAAGAAGATGCTTTTGATCAAATAGTCATCGATTGTCAGGGTGGGATGACAGGCGAATAAAAAGCGGAGAGGTTAACCTCTCCGCTTTTTCACTTGCTCGCTGGAAAAAGCCACCTAACATTGAAAGTTTCACTTGACAACATACATTTTTTAACTTCCTTGAACAATGAAAAGTCAAAAAGAGAGGTATTGTGTTTAACCATACTATCCGGAGGGTAAAGCAATGATTAAGAGACTGGTACTTTTAGTGGTCATGCTTTTGGTGAGCATACCGGTCTTTGCCCAGACTGTAGACACTGCCTGGGTGAGAAGATACAATGGCCCGGCAGATACCACTGATGAAGCTTATGCCGTAGCGGTAGATGGTTCTGGCAATGTCTATGTGACCGGAAAGAGTTGGGGCAGTGGGACAGACTACGACTATGCGACCATAAAGTATAAGCCTGATGGAGATACCGTTTGGGTGAGAAGATACAATGGACTGGCAGATAGCACTGATGAGGCTTATGCCGTAGCGGTAGATAGTTCTGGCAATGTATATGTCACCGGATATAGTGAAGGTACCGGGACAAACTATGATTATGCCACCATAAAGTATTATCCCAATGGAGACACCGCTTGGGTAAGAAGATATGATGGACCGCTAAACAACGTTGATGAAGCAATGGATATAGCTATAGATGATTCTAACAATGTCTATGTGACTGGATACAGCGTTGGCAGCGGGACGGGCTATGATTATGCCACCATAAAGTACAAGCCTAACGGGGATACTGCCTGGGCGAGAAGATATAACGGACCAGGAAACAGCGTTGATGCTGCACATGCTATAATAGTAGATGATTCCGGTAACGTCTATGTAACCGGTGAAAGTTTTGGTAGTGGGACAGACTATGACTATGCCACCATAAAGTATAAGCCTGATGGAGATACTGCCTGGGTTAGAAGATACAATGGACCTGATAACGTTGGTGATGTTGCTAGTGCTATAGTCTTAGACAGTTCTGGGAATGTGTATGTTACTGGATCTGGCTGTTGGAGTGAGTACCCTTGGGACTATGTCACAATAAAGTACTATTCAAATGGAGATACTGCCTGGGTGCGAGGATACAACGGATCCACTAACGGTAACGATCGAGCTTCGGATATAGCCGTAGATGATTCTGGTAACGTCTATGTGACCGGTTATAGTGATAGCACTGGCACATCTCAGGACTATCTCACCATAAAGTATGACTCCAGCGGGAATACGCTCTGGATGAAAAGATACAATTGCGCAAACGGGACAGACAAGCCTACTGCCATAGCTGTAGATAGTTCCAACAATATATATGTGACTGGGCACTGCGGGTGCGGTGGGATGACCGTTTTTGATTATGTCACTATCAAGTATTATGCCAACGGGGATACGGCCTGGCTGAGAAAATACCACGGACCAGTGGAAAAGGGATACGATTACGCTTATGCCTTAGCTTTAGACAGTGCCGGCAATGTATATGTAACTGGAGCGAGTCAGGACAGTGACACAATCTACGACTATTGCACCATAAAGTATGTTCAAACTGGCACCGGTGTCAAAGATGAGACCGAAAACGGGGGGAAACCTTCGGAGTTTGAGCTTTCGCAGAACTATCCCAATCCTTTTAATCCTTCAACCACCATCCCCTTCACCGTTCACGGAAAACGGGGAACGGAAAACGGTACATTCCGCACCACCCAGAAATCAGTTTATGGTTCCCAGTTTATGGTTCATAGTCCCAGCCACACAACCCTGACCATATATAATATCCTTGGGCAGAAGGTCAGAACCTTAGTAGATGAGTATAAGTTGTCCGGAGAGTATAAGGTAGTCTGGGATGGAAAGGATGATAAAGGGAAATCTGTTTCTTCCGGAATTTACTTTTACAAACTTAAGGTAGGTGATTTCTCGCAAGTTAAAAAGATGCTTTTGATAAAGTAGGGAAAGGGCTTATCCCTAACTGTCAAGCTAAAGCTTGACACTCCAAAAGTAATAGTTAGCGGGATTAATTATGAGCATAAGTATAGAAGACGTTGAATACCTGGCTGACTTAGCAAAGTTAAAGCTCTCAGAGAGGGAAAAAAGAAAGTTTCAGAAAGAGCTGGAAAAAATCATCAGATATATCGACCAGTTAAAGGAGGTTGATACGGAAAAAATTCCTCCTACTTCCCATGTTATACCTATGGAGAACGTTTTAAGAGAGGATAAGATATTAACATCTTTGTCTCAGGATGAAGCGTTAGCCAATGCTCCTGAAAAAGAGGATGGATATTTTAAAGTTCCAAAAGTAATTTAAAAAAACTTTTTAAAATTAATTTCAAGTCTCTTAATTACTTAACGTATGAAGATGGTGGCAAAAATAAAGCCATCATATTTTTTTGTTGACAAATGTGTTTTTGTTGTTAAGATTGATTTAAATTATGTTAAAACAAAAAATTTTAGGAGTGATTCCAGCCAGGTATAATTCCTCTCGCCTGCCGGGGAAGCCCCTTTTTCTCATAAACCGGAAGCCTCTGATTCAGAAGGTATTCGAGAATGCAAAAAGATCCGAATCCTTGGACAGGATTCTGGTGGCAACAGACGACAGAAGAATTTTAGATACAGTTGAGAAATTCGGAGGGGAGGCTGTTCTAACTTCAAAGAACAACAGGACCGGAACCGACAGAGTCTTTGAGGCTTCCAAAAATCTGAAATATGATATAATCCTGAATATCCAGTGTGATGAGGCATCTTTTAACCCCAGGATGATCGATGATTTGATTTCCCAGATGAGAAAGAATAAAAGAATTTTAATGGGAACTTTAGCCAGAAAAATCAAGGATGAAAAGAGCTTGAAAAATCCGGATGTGGTTAAGGTGGTTCTGGACAAGGATGGCAATGCCTTATATTTTTCCCGCTATCCTATCCCTTTCCTCCGTCCAGATGGTTTTAAACCCAAAAGAAATCTCTTCTACGAGCATATAGGAATATATGCCTTCAGAAAAAACTTTTTGAAAAAATTCTCAGATCTCCCTCAAACCCCCTTAGAGAAATCCGAACGCTTAGAACAGCTCAGAGCCCTGGAGAGCGGATATAAGATAAAGGTTTTCCTGACTGAGCATAACTCAAAAGCTTTGAATTCCTATCAGGATCTGAAGAGATTAAACCGAAAGGGGGTGTGAAATTGGGTTCGGGAAAACAGGTGAAGTACATATTCGTTACCGGGGGCGTGGTTTCATCCCTGGGAAAGGGTATCGCTTCGGCCTCCATCGGATTGATTCTGAAAAAGAGGGGATTAAGCGTTAACCTGCAGAAATTCGATCCCTATATCAATGTGGATCCCGGAACGATGAATCCCTTTCAGCACGGCGAAGTTTTCGTTCTGGATGATGGTGCTGAGACCGACCTGGATCTGGGTCATTACGAGAGGTTTTTGGACGAAAGCCTAAGCCGGGACAACAATCTCACCAGCGGTCAGATCTACGATGCGGTTATCTCCAAGGAGAGAAGAGGTGACTATCTGGGCGGCACGGTTCAGGTCATCCCCCATATCACCAACGAGATCAAAGACAGGATAAAGAAGGTCAGCAGAAGAAACGGGGATGTGGATGTGGTGATAACCGAGATCGGGGGTACAGTTGGGGATATCGAGGGATTGCCTTTTCTGGAGTCGATAAGGCAGATGGGATTGGAGTGTGGCCCTCAGAATACCCTTTATATCCACCTGACATTGGTCCCCTATATAGAATCAGCGGGGGAGGTTAAAACCAAGCCAACCCAGCACAGCGTGAAGGAGTTAAGGGAGATTGGAATCCAGCCCAATATTATACTGTGCCGAACTGCCCTTCCCCTGACTAATGCGATAAAGGAAAAAATCGGTCTTTTCTGTAACGTCTCTCCTGAGGCTGTTATCCAGGCAATAGATGTGGAGTCCATATATGAGGTCCCCCTGCTTTTCCATCAAGAGGGTTTGGATGAGCTTATTGTGAAACACCTGTTTCTGGAATGCCAAAAACCCGCTCTGTCCTCCTGGGAGAGGATAGTAGCAAAGATAAAAAATCCAAAACATCAGGTGAAGATTGGGATCGTTGGTAAATACACTCATCTAAAGGATGCCTATAAAAGCATAATCGAGGCTTTTACCCATGCTGGCGTTGAGAACGATTCCAGGGTGGAATTGAAATGGATAGATTCCGAGGAGATTTCAGATAAAACCGCAGGAAAACATTTAGGGGAGGTGAATGGGATTTTGGTTCCGGGTGGCTTTGGCGAAAGGGGAATCGAGGGGAAAATCGAGGCTATAAGGTATGTCCGTGAAAATAAAATACCCTTTTTAGGTATATGTTTGGGGATGCAGTGCGCGGTAATAGAATTCTCAAGAAACGTATGTGAATTAAAGGGTGCTAATTCTTCGGAGTTTGATAAAAAAACTCAAAATCCGGTTATAGATCTTCTTCCAGAGCAAAAAGAGGTTACTGATCTGGGCGGTACCATGAGATTGGGAGCTTACACCTGCGTGTTGGAAAAAGGAAGTTTGGCTTTTAAAGCCTATGGAAAGCAAAAGATATCCGAACGCCACCGTCATCGTTATGAGTTTAATAACCAGTATCGGGATATCTTGACCAGAGGTGGTCTGAGATTATCCGGTCTTTTTCCTGACAAGGATCTGGTGGAGATAGTCGAGCTTTCCGATCACCCGTTTTTTGTGGGGGTGCAGTTTCATCCCGAGTTAAAATCCCGCCCCACCGGAGCCCATCCGCTTTTCAGGGAGCTGGTCAGAGCCTCTTTAGACTATCGGACATCGAGAGAAAAAAAAACTCTTCTGGAAAATGAAGAGATGACCAAAGTATGAAAATCTGCTTCTCAGTATAAGGATTTAGTAAAACACCTACAGGGATTTTTTGAAATAGCAATTTTAGAAAACAGATAAAATGGCCGGGTCAGTTAAAGTTGGTAATTTAGAAATCGGGGGAGGAAACCCTTTGGTTCTTTTTGCCGGTCCCTGTGTTCTGGAATCGGAGAGAATAGCCTTCCAGACTGCTGAGAGGGTAAAAGAACTTGCCCAAAAACACAACATCCCTTACATCTTCAAATCATCATATCTTAAAGCCAATCGACTGAGCATAAATTCATTTGTGGGTCCAGGTTTGGATAAGGGTTTGAAAATCCTCAGAAAATTGAAAAAGGAGCTTGATTTGACGATCCTTACCGACGTTCATAATCCGATCGAGGCAGAACCGGTTTCCCAGGTAGCAGACCTTCTGCAGATTCCTGCATTTCTGTGCAGACAGACTGATCTGGTCTTGTCCTGTGCCCGGACCAAGAAGCCTTTGAATATCAAAAAGGGCCAGTTCATGGCTCCCGAGGATATGAAAAAGATTGCGGAGAAGGCAGAATCAGTGGGGAATAAAAATATACTTTTAACTGAAAGGGGAACCAGCTTTGGCTACCACAATTTGGTTGTGGATATGAGGTCTTTGGTCATAATGAGGGATTTAGGATATCCGGTGATATTCGACGCCACCCACAGCTTACAGCTTCCCGGAGGCGAGAGTGAAAGTTCGGGAGGGCAGCCTCAGTTTATAATTCCTCTGGCCAAAGCTGCTGTTGCCTGCGGATGCGATGGACTTTTCGTCGAGACCCATCCGGAGATCAGCTCGGCTCTGTCCGACAAAAAAAGTATGCTCCCCTTGGAGGAAATGGAGGGGTTTTTAGTTCAGATAAAAAAGATAGAAAAAGCTCAGTAAAAAAATTGAAAAGGATAAGCCAGAAACTAAAAGGTAAATTCAAAAAGATAAAACTTTTGATTTTGGATGTGGATGGGGTTTTGACTGATAACTGCCTGTATATTAATGATAAAGGTGTCGAGGCAAAAAAGTTTAATGTCTCGGATGGGATGGGGATTTATCTTTTAATGAAATCGGAGATCGGGATTGCGTTGATATCCGGCAGGGATTCTAAGGCTACCCGGATAAGGGCAAATGAGCTGGGGATAAAAAATGCATTTTGGGGGATAGGAAAGAAAACAGTTGCTTATAAAAAAATAAAAGGTAAATTAAAGGTCAAGGACTCTGAGATTTGTTATGTTGGAGATGACCTTCTGGACCTTCCGGTTATGAAAAAGGTTGGCTTACCAGTGGCGGTTTCGGATTCCAATCACCTGGTTAAGAAGTTAGCCAGATATACGACTTCTTCCAGAGGTGGAGATGGAGCTGTCAGGGAGGTGATTGATTTGATTTTAGAGAGCAAAAACATTAATCCGGGGGAGCTTTTATGATAGTGAAAAAAGCAAAAGAGGTTATAAGAAGGGAAGCGGAAGCTCTCCGAGATCTGGAGAAGAAAGTAGACTTAAGGTTCGTAAAAGCAGTGGAGCTAATCTTAAAATGCAGGGGGAGGGTTATCGTTACCGGTATCGGGAAATCGGGGATAATAGGTAAAAAGATTGCAGCCACTTTAGCGTCAACCGGCACGCCGGCGATGTTTCTGCATCCTACCGAGGGCGTTCATGGTGATCTGGGGATGGTGAGAAGGGATGATGTGATCTTAGCCATAACCAAATCCGGGGAAACCGACGAGCTTTACCAGCTTTTCCCCATATTCAAGAGGTTGGGGGTTCCCATAATCACCTTTACCGGTAACCCTTCGTCCCCGGTGGCTGAGAAATCCGATGTTACCATAGACGTGTCGGTGAACGGAGAAGCCTGTTCCAATAATCTGGTTCCTACTTCCAGCACCACCGCAGCTTTGGTTATGGGCGATGCTTTAGCTTTAGCCCTTCTGGATGAGAGACATTTCTCCCCGGAGGATTTTGCCCTTCTCCATCCCGGGGGAAATCTGGGTAGAAAGCTTCTTTTAAAGGTGTCTGATATCATGCATACCGGCGATTCCATTCCGATCGTATCCCAGGAAGCTAATATGAAGGATACTATCCTGGAGATGACCTCAAAAAGATTTGGAGCTACCACGGTGGTGAATGATGGGAAAAAATTGGTAGGAATTTTCACCGATGGAGATCTCAGAAGACTGGTGGAGAGGACCGATGATATCTTCAGTTTAAAGGCTAAAGAGGTGATGACCTCCGAGCCCAAGACCATCGATGGCGAGGAGCTGGCGGCAAAGGCCTTGAACATAATGGAATATTACAACATTACCTGTCTTATAATACTCGATCCTCAAAGAAAGCCGGTGGGGATCGTTCATCTTCACGATCTTCTGAAGGCGGGGGTGGTCTAATAATAAAGAAGCTGAAGCACTGGCTTTTGTTTCTGTTTGTTAAATCCCTTTTGATTCTATTCAATCTCTTAGATAGAAAATCTTCTATATTTTTAGGTCAACTTTTAGGAAGGTTTGCTTACTCTCTTCTTAAAGAAGACAGGAAAACCACGGTGAAAAATCTCAGTTTTGCTTTGGGTAAGGAATTTGACCAAAAAAGGATAAAAAAAATCTCACTTGAGGTTTTCGAGAACATCGGGAAAAACGCAGCCGACGTATTCAGGTTAAAAAGATATAATTGGGAGAAGATGAAAAGGATGGTAAAGAGCAAGGGTTTGGAATATTTCGACCATGCCTATAAAAAAGGAAATGGACTGATCGGGCTCACCGGTCATATAGGAAACTTCGAGCTTTTAGCCGCTTACCTTTCACTCAAGGGTTATAAGATATCCGTGGTTGGAAGAGAGGTTTACGATCCAAAATTAGATAAGCTTTTGGTTGAGAGCCGGGAGAGGATGGGTTTGGAGTACATAAGCTCCACCGACGACGTTCGCAGGATAATTTCTTCTCTTCATCAGGGCAAGGCGGTGGGAATTTTAGCTGATCAGGACTCCAGAAGGGTTAAAGGAGTTTTTGTAGATTTTTTTGGCAGAAAAGCTAAAACACCGATTGGACCTGCTCTTATTCATTTGAAATACGGCTCACCGTTAATTCCCATAGCTATTTTGAGAAGCGGGAAGTATAACTACAGGATAATCGTTAAAAAGCCTATAGCTTTTGAACCCACCGGAGAAAGGGAGAAGGACCTGGTTAAGATTACCCAGCTTTATACCAGGGAACTGGAGGTGATAATAAGAGAAAACCCGTCCCAGTGGGTCTGGATGCACAAAAGATGGAAATCCAGACCGGATTGATCGAAAAACATGGATTAGAGACTGTATGAAATCGTATACTTTAGTGGATCATTGGAGCTTGAATATGATGAAAACTCTGGATTTTTTGAGATTTTTTATTATAGTAATATTAGGAACGGTTACCTTTTCAGGTTGCAGTGAAAAAAAAACAAAGATGAGTAGCTCAGCAGAAGAAATGCCGGATCAGGTTATCGAGAACACTACTATGGTTTTCACAATCGACGGGGAGAAATCCACGGTGATAAAGGCGGAATCTGTTTTCAAGTGGCTGGATAAGGATCTTCTCAAGGCAAAGGTTTTGGAGGTGGATTTTTACGACAGCCTGGGAGAGCACGCCTCTCATCTTGTAGCTGACAGCGGATGGGTATGGGAGAAAAGGCAATATCTGGAGGTTATGGGAGATGTTCTGGTAGCAACTGATGAGGGTATGAAGCTGGAGACCCAGAGTCTAAAATGGGATCCCAACATAAGCAAAATAAAAACCGATGATTTTGTGAAAATAACCAAGGGAAAAGATATCATCACCGGATACGGACTTGAGGCTGAGCAGGATCTGAAGAATTTTAAAATCAAGAGATTGGTAAAGGGGAAAATTCAGAAAAAAGAAGATGAGGAAATAGAATAAATGTCAATCTTGAGAACGGAGAATTTAGTAAAAATATATAAAAGAAGGAAGGTGGTAAGCGAGGTTTCGATAGAGGTAAATCAGGGAGAGATAGTTGGGCTTTTGGGTCCTAACGGAGCTGGAAAGACCACCACCTTCTATATGATAATCGGCTTTATCAAGCCTAATTTCGGGAAAGTCCTTTTGGATGATCAGGATATAACATCCTTGCCCATGTACAGAAGAGCTCAGAGAGGGATCGGATATCTTTCTCAGGAACCGTCGATTTTCAGAAGGCTCACCGTGGAGCAGAACATAAGTGCTATATTGGAGATGCAGAAGTTCTCGAAATCCGAAAGGGAGGAGAGGTTAAAAGATTTTTTGGATGAGCTGGACATTGCCCATCTATCCAAAAGCCGAGCTTATACCCTTTCAGGAGGGGAAAGGAGAAGGGTGGAGATAACCAGAGCTTTAGTAACCCAGCCCAAGTTTTTGCTTTTGGACGAGCCTTTCTCGGGTATCGATCCCATTGCGGTGGAGGATATTCAAAGGATAATATATCGGCTCAAGCAAAAGGGCTTGGGTCTTTTGATTACCGATCATAACGTAAGGGAGACCCTCTCCATTACCGATAGAGCCTATCTTCTGTGTGATGGAGAGGTGTTGAAATCGGGTTCAGCACAGTATTTAGCTTCTGATCCCGAGGCTAAAAAGATTTATTTAGGGGAAAAATTCAGGTTGGATTGAATTTTTCCGATAAAGATAAAAAAGAGAAGGCATATGAAATTAGGGTTACAGGTCAAACTTAAACAGACTTTAGCTCCACAACTGATTCAATCTCTGAGGATGCTTCAGATGCCCCTTCTGAGGCTGGAACAGACCTTACGCCAGGAACTGGTGACCAATCCCCTCCTGGAGGAGGTGGAGCCTTCCCTGGGAACGGATGAAGAAGAAAAGGCTTTCTCCGAGGAGGAGGCTCAAATTGATCCTCGACTTTCCAAGATCGACTGGGAGGATTACCTTGGTGATGATGTCGGATATAAGTTCAGAGTTGAAAAGGAAAGGGGAGAGGATAAAACCGAACCTTTTTTCGTCTTTGAGAAGACCTTATACGATCATCTTTTAGAGCAGCTCAACTATCAAAAACTCTCCCAGGAGGAATTCGATATAGGAGAGTACATCATAGGAAACATCGATGAAAATGGCTATCTTTCCTGCTCGATCGAGGAGATAATCAACACCCTGAAATCCAATCCCAAAACCACCAAAAAAATATTATCCTTAATCCAGAGCTTCGATCCCCCGGGGGTGGGGGCCAGGGATTTAAAGGAATCCCTTTTATTCCAGCTTACAGAAAAAGATCTCAGGGATACTTTGGCTTACAAAATAGTAAAAAATTATCTGAGCGAGCTGGATAAAAAAAGCATTTCCCAGCTGGCGAAGATCATGGGAGTTGAGTTCACCCAGGTACAGAAGGCAATGGAAGTGATCCGCAGCCTCTCTCCCAAGCCAGCTTACGGAAGATTTACTCCGGGAGCCCTACCAGTTATTCCGGATCTTGTGGTGGAGAAAGTGGGGGATGACTTTGTGGTTTATCACAATGATAAAAACGTTCCCCGTTTGACCATAAATCCCGCTTACCGGAAGCTGGTCAAAAAAGATTCCAAATCCACCCCGGAGACCAAGGAATACATAAAGAAGAAATTGGAACAGGCACGCTGGTTTCTGAACGCTTTGAATCAGAGGCGTACCACCATGATAAAGGTGATGGAAGCCATAGTTGAAGAACAGAGGAATTTCTTTGAGAAGGGTCCCAAGGAACTTAAACCTCTTATCATGGATGATATTGCCGCCAAGGTGGAAATGAACGTTGCCACCATTTCCAGGGTAGCTAACGATAAATATGTGCAGACCCCCCAGGGCATATTTGAGATTAAGTACTTTTTCAATAAGGGAGTTCAAAAGCAAAACGGAGAGGAGCTTTCAAAGCGTAACGTCAAGAGCCTGATAGAGAAGTTCGTCAAAGAGGAGAACCCGCTTTCTCCCCTGTCCGATCAGCAGGTGTGCGATATGCTAATAAAAGAGGGAATAAATATAGCCAGACGTACAGTAACCAAGTACAGGGAGGAGCTTAGGATTTTGCCCGCCAGGTTCAGGAAGAGAGTAAAAGAAGAATGTGAAACCGAAAATTTAAGTAGAAATTCTTAGATGGGGACAAGAAGGTATCCAACGTACTTTTATTTTAACCTCCAGAAGAAATTTTTTTTAAAACCTTCTTAACGAAAGGAGTTTTTTATGCAGATAAGAACAACTGCCAGGCACTTCGACCTCACTGAGGATCTAAAAAATCATGCCCAGAAGGAGATCCGAAAACTGGAGAGATATTTCGACCACATTATAGATTGCCATCTGATATTGGATTCGGAGAAAAACAGGATAACCGCTGAGTTGACCGCCAAGGTATACGGGACGGTATTAAGTAGCAAACATCGTTCCTACGATATCTATTCCTCGATTGAGAAGGTTATCGGGAAGATGGGAGCCCAGCTTAAAAAATATAAATCGAAGTTGAAGGATAAAAAAGCAAAGGAAGCTCTGGCATTCAGAGATCAAACCACAACGGAGGAAGCTCCCGAAGAAGAAGGTGAGTAACTTATAAGGAGGATGATCGAGTTGGGGAATATCATGGTAGAGGAGATGTATAAGCAAAGGAAGGATTTTTTCGAGCTATCCCTTTTGACCAATGAGGATGGGCTTAAAAAAAAGATCACCGATGAGCAGATTCATCGTCCCGGCCTTGCTCTGGCAGGCTTCACCGATAGGTTCGCTTACCAGAGAATGCAGATTCTGGGTGAGACGGAGTTGACCTATCTTAAAAGCCTGGATTCGGAGAAAAGGAAAGAGCTGATCGAAAAGATGTTGGGATTCGATCTACCCTGCATAATCGTTGCCAAGAACATCACGCCACCTCGGGAGTTGCTTGATCTCGCCAACCGGAAAAAGATCGCCATCTTTCAATCCAGGCTTTCCACCGCTGAGCTGACCAACAGGCTCTCCACCTATCTGTCCAACGTGTTCGCCCCCTCCATCACCTTACACGGAACCCTGGTGGACGTATACGGGGTGGGGCTTTTGTATACCGGAAAATCGGGCATCGGAAAATCGGAGTGCGCATTGGATCTGGTGGAAAGAGGACACCGCCTGGTGGCTGACGATATAATAAAGGTGATAAAGAAAGCTCCTGAGGTTATCGTGGGAACCGGCTCCGAATTTCTGGGGCATCATATGGAGGTCAGGGGGATCGGGATCATAGATATGGAGAAGCTCTTCGGAATAAGAGCCATAAGGCTCCAGAAAAGAATCGAGGTGGAGGTGAGACTGGTGTGGTGGGAGGATGAGGCAGAATATGATAGGCTGGGTGTGGAGGACAAGATCACCACCATATTGGGAGTGGAGATTCCCATGATCATCCTTCCCGTTTCCCCGGGCAAGAATATCACGGTGATATCAGAGGTGATCGCCATGAACCACATGCTCAAAGTATACGGAGAACATCCGGCCCGAGCTTTCGCTCGAAAGCTGGATGAGGAGATTTATAGAAAAACCTCGATCCGGGATTATCTGGAAAGCGACGTGGAATAGAAGTCATGAGAAATAGAAAGGTTGAACTGCAGGTTGGGTTGGTGGTGGTGCTGGCTGTGGTTATTTTGGTATGGGGGATCATCTGGCTTAAGGATTACAGGTTCAGACAACAAAGATATACCTACAGCGTTCTTTTCCCCAATGTGGGTGCCCTGGAGGTTGGGGACCCGGTTGCGGTCTTGGGAGTGGCCAAAGGAGAGGTGGAGAAGATATCTCTCCATCAGGGGGAGGTTTTAGTCAGGTTCAATCTAACCTCGGACGTGGTATTAAAGGAGGATGCTGCCTTTACCGTGAAGAACATCGGTCTGATGGGAGAAAGATACATTGAGGTCGATCCCGGCCGCAGCCAGAAACGCTTGGATTTATCCCAACCCCAAAAGGGTATCTTCGACAGCGGGATTCCCGAGGTTATGGGGATGATGGGGGAGATGATCACCGAGATCAGAACTTTGACTTCCCATCTTCAGGGAACCTTCGGAACAGCCTGGACCGAGGAAGCGATTAAAGAATCGATTGAAAACATGAAGAGGCTTTCTGAAGATTTGTCCTCGCTTCTTTCACAGAACAAAAAAAAGATAAACAAAACCGTGGATAATCTTCATTACGCCTCATCCGAGCTGAAACAGATGGTTGATGAGAACAAAGAACAACTCAACTCCACCGTGGATAATTTCGCCAGCGCATCCCAGAGGTTTGAAAACATCACCTCGGTTCTTGATTCACTATCCTTATCTTTGAGGGTCCTCACTCAGAGAATCGAGAAAGGCGAGGGGACCTTAGGTCAGCTGATAAACGATAAAGCTCTTTATCAGGATCTTCAGAATACCATCAAATCCGTCGATGAGTTAATTAAGGATATAAAAGCTAATCCCAAAAGATACTTTAAGTTCGAGCTGTTTTGAAAAAAATTAATTTCGCCTTCGGAATCCATAATCATCAGCCCATCGGAAACTTCGATCACGTTTTCGAGGATTCCTTCCACAAAGGCTATCTCCCTTTTTTGAAAATAATCGAGAAATACCCTGATTTTAAGGTTTCTCTGCATTACTCCGGGGTGCTGTTGGAGTGGATCAAGAAAAATCATCACCAAGCTCTGGATTTAATTAAGGATCTGGTGAAAAGGGGGCAGGTTAAGCTTTTGACCGGCTCTTATTATGAATCGATCTTACAGGTTTTTCCTGATTGGGACAAGATCGGTCAGATCGAAAAGCTCACCCGGCTAATTCAAAACCAGTTCGAGATCGATCCTTCGGGGATGTGGCTGGCTGAAAGGGTTTGGGAGCCTCATCTTCCGAGAATTTTATCTTCAGCAAATGTGAAGTTCGTGATCCTGGACGATACCCATTTTAAATATTCGGGACTTTCCGAAAAAGCTCTTTTAGGATATTATGTGACCGAGGAGCAGGGTTATAAATTGAACCTTTTCCCCATAAGCAAAACCTTGAGGTACACCATCCCCTTTAAGGAGCCGGAGGAGACCATAGAGTATTTTAGAAGCATAGCTACCGAGGAAGGTGATAAGCTTATCGTCTATGCTGACGATGGTGAGAAATTCGGGATATGGCCCAAAACCTATGACCACTGCTATGGTGACAGGTGGCTGGAAAGGTTTCTGGAGGTGATAAAGAAAAACTCAGACTGGATCTCTATGCTTCATTTCTCTGAGGTTCTGAAAAAACTTTCCCCTTTGGGAAGGGTTTATCTCCCCACATCATCCTATGCTGAGATGTCACAGTGGACTTTGCTTCCCTCTGCATTCAGAGAATATGAGAACCTTGAGAATAAATTAAAGAAAGAAAAGCTGTATGACAGGTTCGGAATCTTCGTTCGGGGAGGTTTCTGGAGAAATTTCTTGGCAAAATATCCGGAATCAAATCATCTGCAAAAGAGGGTTTTGGATTTGAGCTATAAAATCAGGGATTTGGAAGCCTCAAAGAAAGTGGATAAAGATAAGCTTTGCCAGGCAAAGGAGTATCTGTGGAAAGCCCAGTGCAACGATCCGTACTGGCATGGTGTTTTCGGTGGATTATATCTTTCCAATTTGAGGAATGCGGTTTGGAAGAATTTCATAGAAGCGGATAAGCTGGTGGGAGAAATCTCTGAAAAGAAAAAAAATTGGATCAAGCAGAGGGTATTTGATCTGGATAAGGATGGAAAGGATGAGATCTTAGTCGAGACACCCTTTATGGGTCTTTGTTTTCTGCCTCATTCAGGAGGCTCTCTGGTGGAGATTGATTTCAAGGCTAAGTCTTTTAACTTTTTGAATATATTGTCAAGAAGAGAAGAAGGATATCATAAGAAGATCAGAGATTTGAGTAAGAGAGCTGAGGAGAAACCTGTTGAAAAAGAGAATAACGATGTTGCCAGCATTCACGATCTTTTGTTTAGCAAGGAAAAGGATCTGGATAAATATCTAGCCTATGACTGGTACCGAAGGGGTTCTTTTTTAGACCATTTTTTAGGTGAGGGGACCACTCTTTCCGATTTCTCAAGCTGTCAGTATCCGGAACAGGGTGATTTCGTTAACCAGGACTACCAGCATAAAATCGAGATAAAAAAAGACACTTTGTATTTAACTTTTTTAAGGGATGGATGGGTATGGGCTGGTGATAAGAGGGTTCCGATTCATCTTTCCAAAGAGTTAAAAATAAAGTCAAAGAGTGCGGATATAGAGATTTCTTATAATATAAAAAATAATTTCACTGAGCCAGTTTCCCTTTGGTTCGGCGTTGAGTTCAATTTCGGGATGCTCTCCAGGGATTCGGGTAAGTTTTTTTATATTAAAGAAAATAAATTAGCAGACAATGGTTTAGCAGCTACGTCTTCTGAAGATGAGGTCTCTGATTTTGGGATAAAAGACAATGATTTGGGATTGGATATAAATCTAAAAACGGAGAAACCTGCTACCTTATGGAGATTTCCGATCTTAACTGTGTCTTTATCCGAATCGGGCTTTGAGAAGAATTATCAGAGCACGGTTTTGTTCCCTAATTGGAAGCTAAATCTTAAACCACAGGAGATTTGGGGGACAAAGATTGTTCAGGGGATTGAGGAGTTGAAAAAGGATTGATTCCCAACTGTGTTGGTTCGGGAATTGTAATTCCCGAACGTTAAGAAGAGTTTGTGACGCAACTGTTTAAATTTGATTCCAAACAGATGAAACGGATGGTCAGCGGATTTAACGGATTAAACGGATAGGGTCAACGGATTTAGCGGATTAAACGGATGATAAT
>Ga0111175_1042_pt1 | contig 24152 bp, 24 predicted proteins | sample DeeMarSWOR324_28_FD_80228 | JGI IMG/M metagenome (GOLD analysis project Ga0111175, IMG submission 80228) | Bacteroides sp. SM23_62
CCGGATTATATTGCCACCGAGGATATCCCCGATGTTGTCGCCAAAACAGATTTAACGCTTGCAGAGCTTCATCAATATGTCTATGCCCTGCCGGTTTCCTCCCTGGTCAGCGGGTGCCTCACCATGGAACACCTGGAGCATAATGTGGGTGTGCTGCAAAATCTTAAAAGGCTTTCGGAAGGGGAAATGGCCCGCCTCGTGGAGATTGCCAAGCCCTATGCAGGCATGTATGTGGAGAACTACAAACGCCTGATAGAATGAAATCAGGAAAAACAACCGTTAATCAAAATTAAATGATAAAAAAAGTAATCACCTTCGGGGAGATCATGCTGCGCCTGGCGCCCCCCGGATACCTCCGGTTGACCCAGACTACGGAACTTACAGCCACCTTTGGCGGAGGAGAAGCAAATGTGGCGGTATCTCTTGTACGGTGGGGAAAGACTGGGCATCTATTTCCTGGAAACCGGTGCCGTGAGCCGTGGCAGCAAGGTTATTTATGACAGGGCCAATTCAGCCATTGCTACCATTCAAAAAGGGATGATCGACTGGGATAGGGTCTTTGAAGGTGCCACCTGGTTTCACTGGACAGGCATCACACCTGCCATATCACAGGGAGCTGCCGACGTATGCCTGGAAGCCATTCATACGGCCAATGAAAAGGGCCTCACCGTCTCATGTGACCTCAATTACCGGAAAAACCTCTGGAAATACGGGAAGACAGCGGGACAGGTAATGCCTGCACTGGTGGCAGGCACAGATATCATCCTGGGTAATGAAGAGGATGCCGAGAAAGTCCTTGGCATCAGTCCCACAGGTGTTGATGTAACAGCCGGACACGTGGAAGGCGCGGCCTACGAGTCTGTTTCAAAACAGATCATGGAAAGGTTTCCCGGGTGCAGGAAGGTGATCACCACCCTGCGGGGCTCCGTCAGTGCCAATCACAATACCTGGTCCGGCGTACTTTGGGATGGGGAAAAACTGTATGAGGCACCCACCTACCAGATCACACATATCGTCGACCGGGTAGGGGGCGGTGATTCATTCATGGGTGGATTGATCTATGGTTTGCTTACCTGGCCCGGTGACGACCAGCAGGCCCTGAATTTTGCAGTGGCAGCCTCCTGCCTGAAACACACCGTCTACGGTGATTTCAATCAGGTCACCGTAGACGAGGTACTGAAGCTGATGGAAGGTGATGCTTCCGGCAGGGTTACCCGGTAACCGGGACCGATCACCAGGTGATTCCGTGGCTGGGGACTGTTTTAAAATTTTCCGAATTTCAGGGTGATGCCTCCCGAGAATCCATGCAGGACATTTTCAGGCGTATCGTACAGCCTGATATCGGAGGTATAACGGTAATAGCCCCCGATGGCCAGGCGGAAGAACCGTACGATATTGAATTCGAGTTCAATACCGGGTTCAAGCACGAAGTACCCGGTGGCCTCTTCAACAAAGTAATGTGATTCATCCCAGTCATAGGGATTGTAGGTCGTCGTATAGGCAATCCCACCAGCACCGACAAGTACCGGGATAGAAACATGGACCGGGAATTTGGGAAAAAGGATAGGTTCCAGGAGCAATCCGCCATATCCCCCCGCCAGGTTGACATTCCTGCCACCTGCAATATCCGGGTTATAATGATAGTCATTCAGGAATCCTAGTCCCCCGAAACCCAGGGCAAATCCATGTCCGATGACCCAGGCTCCGCGCCCTCCCATGATGAAGGCATCCTTGCCATCGATACTGGAGTACCTGATATCCAGCGCCCCATATCCGCCATGCGAGATATGCCTGTCTCCAAAAAGGGTCTTAAGTTCTCCGTTTTCTTCCTGTGCATGCAGCAATGGCACGGTTAAAGCCATACAAAGCAGGGTAATGATCTTTTTCATGATTATCTTGTTTAAAATGTATATTTCAGTGTAAATGCAACATCCCAGACACTCATCCGGAAAAATTCAAACCATGATAACTCAACAAAGGGTTTATAGTCAAGGCCGACCTGTACCGGGATACCAGGAAACTGGTATTCGATCCCCAGGTAGCCATCCATTCCTATCAGGGGTGAAAATTTCTTATCCGGGTAATGGAAGTGCCTGTTTAGGAATGTATATGTATGGGTAAAGGTATATCCAAGGTGCCCCCCATATCCGTATTTGACAGAAAATCCATCGGATAACTGCCACATGGCGGGCCTGAAATGCTCACGCAGGATGGTGAACTGCAAACCGCCCTGGCGGAAGCTTAATAATCCTTCGTAAGCCAGCTCCGGATTCAGGAACTGCCGGTAGGTCACCCCGGAGGTGAGTCCCCCGCGGATCCCGACCGACCGTGAGAAATCCTGACCCGCGACCTGGATGGATAAAAAAATCAATATGGTAGTGATTAGGTGTTTCATTTTCGTATTGTTTCAGCACACCGTTAATTGCTGTTAAGGACAGCGCCGGTCCCGGTAATGTTTGCAGATACACTTGGATTACCCTGGTAATAGATATTTCCGCTGCCTGAAATGTAGGCGGTAAGGAGCTTTTCAACTTTCACCTGCATACTGCCGGAACCCGAAATATTGGCGATGCAGTTAACCGACTCAAGATGGAAGGCTTTGATCATGCCTGAACCAGTGATATCCAGGTCAGCATCAACCGTTTCACCCCAGAATATCATCTCACCGGAACCGGTGATCAATGCGTCGAGCAGCCCTGTATTCAGTCCCCTGAGATCAATCAGACCGGACCCTGTCAAATGGACCGTGAGTTCATCGGCTTCTATATTATCCCCGGTGATCATCCCCGAACCTGTCAGGTTAAGGTACTCCACCTGGGGCATATGGACCGTTATCCTGATGGGATTGTCCGAGCGCAGGCACTTCCTGGTACCCTGGTCCACGATAAGCGTATTCCCGCTTACCCTGGTCCGGATATACTGGATGAGATTTTCGTCCGCCTCTAATGTAATTCCGAAATCGGCATCCGGCACGATGAATACATCGAACTCACCCTCTGAGACCACGCCGGTAAAGCCTTGGATCGTCCGGGTCTCTTCTCCGGGTACACCGTTTCCCCTCAGGCAGGACCAGGTGCTTTCACAGGCATATGCCAGGACTGTCAGGACAGCCAGGAACGCAACTCTAACTATACTTCTTGTTTTCATTATATACTGGTTTAAAATTATGGATTGTTGTTATCTTATCTGTATGTTAATGATACATTTCTTTGGAGCCTTGATCTTCACCTGTGAGCCGGCGTTTGGATTGGGGCCGACCATGCCTTTCAGGTGGACCGCCTCGACTTCCTGGTCAATGACCTCAAGCTTGCCATATTCGTCGGGCAATTGAAGGACCACGTCTTCATGTTTTAGCACTTCCAGCTGGTAACTGGTTTTCCTGTTGAAGATCATTCTGAGGTCAGCATTTTCGGTATTAATGTTGATGAAAGAAAACTGATTGGCTATGGAATCCACTTTCAATGCACCGTATTTCGGATTGTAATTGATCTCTTCCCCCAACCGGTAGAGCCAGATATCAGAGAACCAGCTTTCCCCGAAAAGGTTGTCGACACGGCTGACCGTAAACTTATCCCTGCGGGAAATGGTTTTCAGGATCTCGGCCTCATAGATCCTGATCTTTGAGGACTTGCTTTCAATATTCAACTGCTTTGCTTTTTGAATCTCGATATCCGCATAGGCAATATTCAGCTTGGCATTGTTCAACTCGTTGATGATCCCATTCCCGAAATTCAGGCTGATGTTTGATTCCCCTTTCAGGCTGTTTGCTTTTATATCTCCGTTCGACAGATTCACACTGACGCTGCCCTTCATATCATCGATATAGATATCCCCGTATTTGTTGGATATGGTAATATTCAAACTGGGAGGAACATGAACCGTATAATCGATCTTCACCTGGTTTTTGGAAGGTATGATCTCCTTCAGGTCGGAGAAGAAACTGCCGCCCCTGCCTCCAAAGTCCGTGCGTGCTATGATATAATACTTGGTGTCGGTAAATTCAAAATCTACACTCTTTTTGAGCTTTTCAAGTTTTGAGGTGCTGCTCGATTTGATGAACAGATCAATTTCTATATGCACAGAATCCTTTTTCCAGGGCACTACATGGACAGTCCCGTACTTATTTGTCACATCCAGTCTCGTTTCCGCGTTGGCCGGGAAAGACCGTACAATTTTCTGCCTGTCCGTGTAGGTCTGCGCCCCGACACCAGGCACGACGACAGACAGGATCGCAGCAAGTACCATATACCTGCTAAATTTCAACTCCAGCATTTTCATCTTCATTGTTTTTAGAGGATTCATCCATGTACTCCAGCAGATCTTCAAGGATCTGGATTTTCAGTATATAATTCTGGATCATTGCTTCTACCACCTCATCGTTTGCTATATTGTCACGCAGGTCTTTCTGAAGCTCGCCATAGATACTGTCGAGTTCAGAGAGATCCTGCTGAAGTGATTCTCCCAGTTCAGGGTTCGTTTCAAGGAATGGCTCGATCTGGCTTATCTTTTCGTTCAACAGGTTTGTATAATATATTTCTGCCTCCTTTAGTTCAGGAATGTTACGGATGATTTCATTTTCTTCCTGCCCGGCCATCATGTCCCTGCGCTGGTGCAGGTATTCCTGTATGCCGAAGGAGGCGCCGAATATCAGGATTACCGCAGCGGCTCTCCACATTATGCCTTTCCACCCGATCCGGAAGGTCTTTTTGCCCTGGATATTGGCCTCAATGCCTGCCCAGAGCTTTTCATCCGGTTCATAAAGATCAAACTGATCCCTGTTATCACTGATGAATTGTTCTAACCTGTCTTTCATCATGGTCGTTTTTTAATAATTCCTTGATTTTCTGTTTGGCCCTCAGGTACTGGCTTTTTGACGTAGATTCAGAGATATTCATGATCTGTGATATCTCTCCATGGTCATAACCCTCCAGGGCGTACAAGCTAAAGATCACACGGTAACCGTCCGGCAGTTTTTCCACCGCATGGTGAATGCGCTGAACATCGAGTTCAATCCCGCTGTATTCTTCCTCTTCATCCCCAGCATCAGGTTCCACAGGATGTTCCGGGAACACCAGGTCAACTTTCTTTTTATTGATCACATTGATGCACTTATTGATGACGATCCGTTTCAACCAGGCTCCAAATGATGATTCATATCTGAATGAGGTGAGTTTCATAAATGCATCTGTAAACGATTCCTGTAATAAATCTTCTGCTTCTTCCCTGCTGTTTGACATGCGGACACATATATTGAACATGGCTTTGGAATACAGCTTATATAACTGAAACTGAGCCCTGGGATTTCCCTCTTTACTTAGTTCAATGATTTCCCGGTGTATGTCCTGGTAAGCCGCAGTCAATTTTACTTATGTGTTTCTGTTAAAAAGGACAGAGAAAAAAGATTGCAGTTGCACATAGGTGCAAAAATCTGTTATGGAAATTACATGATTTGGTACGGAATTGCAAAATGGGGCTATTTCTTGCCTTTCATGATGATCCTGTTCAGCGTATACAGGAAGATCAGGAGGGAGAAGAAATAGGCTATCCGGGCGATATAATCACCATGCCTGGTATAAAACGTGAGTTTGTCATTGACATTCAGCTCACCCCTGAGGGCATCAGGTTCCCAGTAGTTGGTACGCTGGAGGACCTGTCCTTTCTGATCGATCAGAGATGTAATGCCTGTATTGGCAGAACGTGCAACACTTCGGCGGGTTTCAATGGCCCTGAGCCGGGAATAACTATGATGCTGCCTGTGGCCCGGGGTATCTCCCCACCATCCGTCGTTGGTAATGACAAATATGAAACCGCCATCTTCTTTGAAATAGTCCGTGACAAATTCACCGAAAATGGATTCATAGCATATGACCGGTGCAATACCGGTGGAATCGTCACGGGAATAGAGATTTTCCCTGAAATCCTGCATACCATTGCTCCGGAAGGTCCCGCCCAGCCGGATGGTCAGCTTTCGCAGGAAACCCAGGTATTCGGGATAGGGCATGGTTTCCACCCCGATCACAAGCTTGGATTTAATATAAACCTGCTCAACCAGTGAGGTATCCACCTGTGCGGCGGCATTGTACATATCGTACCAGGCATCTGAACCGGAGAGAGGCCGGGCAGTTGTGCTCTTTTCCTCCCCGGCAGGATACAGTTTATAGTAGGTGAGTCCGACGATAAAATGTGATTTCGGGTATTTTACCCGGACAAAATCGTATATCGATTGCATGCTCTTGTTTGTATACAGGCTCTCTTCCCAGATGTTGTCATTGATAAAGGTTTCCGGGGCGACGAAGTAATCTGTTTCCGGGGTGCCCAGAGAGTCTGCCAGTCGCAGCAGGATTTCCATCTGCCGTTCCATTTCCATTCCACCGAACTTGGCTCCGTACGGGTCGATGTTTGGTTGCAGCACCACGATCTCCCTGGGATCTTGTTTTTCCTTGTAGGTGCCGAACCGGATGAGGGACAAAATGACGGGGATCAGGATAACGCCTATCAGTATGGAGGTCTGGATGGCCATATGCTTAAGTGTCCGGTGTTGAATAAAATGCTTGAGGAGGGAGAATCCCAGCACATTTACCAGCAATACCCAGAAAGTGCCACCGAAAGTACCTGTATATTCATACCACTGGATGATATGGATATCATTGGCGAAACCGTTCCCAAGGTTAAGCCAGGGCCAGTTAATCTCCCCGTACATATAGAAATGTTCGAATACCAGCCAGTATGCAATCAAGGCAAAGTGGCCGGTCCCGGTACTGGTATTTCTCCGGGTAATATGGACCAGCCAGAATACCAGGGACATCAGCAGGGAATTTACGATAATGGCCACAAACATCCCCGGTATGGTTGCATTCCAGATCCACCAGGTGGTGGAGAGATTCCACAGGAAAAAGCTTATGAATGCGTACAGGAATGCTTTATGCGGCCTGTGTTCCAACCTGTTCTCATAGAGGTAATCCTCGACAAATAACAGCGGGATAAATGCAAATAAAAGGATGAGTCCCGAACCGAATTCATACCAGGCCGGTACCAGCAGGAGGCCGCTGAGGACGGAAAGGTATAAGAGCCGTGATTTTTTCATACAGACGGTAAAGATATTATTTATTTACCAGGTATACTCCCAGGAGGATAACAGCAATCCAGCATAGCTGCATGAGGCGGATGCTCTCACCGTCAATAATGCCCCACATAATGGCAAAAAGCGGGATGATATAAGTGACCGAGGTGGCAAACAGGGTGGTTGTATATTTGATCAGGTGGTTAAAGATCAGCACGGCAATCACGGAACTGAACAGGGCCAGGATAGCAATATAAAAGAGATTAAGCACGTAGTCAGGTGTCTGTGAGACAGGTGTAAAATCTGTGAAAAGCAGGTAAATACCTGCGACCGGTCCCGTAAACAGAAAAGCCAGGCTGGTAATTTCGAGGCTTGTAAGCTGCATTAACTTGAACTTGATTTCGTTCACGTTTATCCCATAACAGATAGTGGCGGCAACAATAAGAAGGGCAAATACATTAATGCCTTTCAGCATATTCAGATCCCCGTTCCACATGAGTCCGACAGCCCCCATCAATCCCAGGAAAAGCCCGGCCACATTCATCCACCTGGCACTGCTCCTGTATGCCAGGAGTCCCACGATAAGCGTAAACAGCGGGGTCAGGGAGTTCAGCATACCGGCCAGAGAGCTGTCTATCCTGGTTTGGGCCTTTGTGAACAGGAAAGCCGGGATGGCGAAGCCGATGATGCCTACGATGATCAGGGATTGAACATTATCCTTCCGGATCGCCTTGATGTTTTTAATGGTAACGGGAAGCATGAATACAAAACTGAAGAAGATCCTGAAAGCAGCGACCTGCGTATGGCTGTATGATTCCAGTCCCTTTTTCATAAGGATGAAGGAAGTCCCCCAGATCAAAGAGAGGAATAACAAAATAGCCCATTGCCAGGCTTTATTCTCAAGCTGGATCTTCTGTTGCCTCATCCTGTAATGAAATAAGTTGCAAATATAGCCAAGGTGAAAATCTTAACATGAAGAAAATCGGATTATTATGGGATATTTCATTATTTTGCATTCATTACGTTTTCATTTATTCCTCGAATCCATGATCCCTGAGATTTTTATAAAAGGTATCCTGATCGGATTGCTGGTTTCTGCTCCACTGGGACCAATCGGGGTTCTGTGTATCCAGCGGACATTGAACAGGGGATATATGTCGGGATTTGTATCGGGACTGGGAGCCGCCGCGGCCGATATTATTTTTGCCGTCATCGCCGGTTTCGGGCTGACCATTATCATTAATTTCATCGAGGAAAAACATATTTATTTTCAGATACTTGGCGGATTATTTGTATTGTATATCGGAGTGCGGATATTCTATACAAATCCGGTAAAACAACTTCGGCTCCAGCGCCTGAACAAAACCCGCCTTTCACAGGATTTTGCCTCGGTTTTCCTGCTGACCCTTTCAAATCCCATGGCCATCTTTCTGTTCATCGCCATCATGGCGGCCATAAAAGTGGCCAATGATGCCCTTACCATTTTTGAAATACTGATCCTGACTGCGGGGATTGCAGGCGGGGCCATCCTGTGGTGGTTCATCCTTGCATCCATAGCCAACCGTTTCCGAAAGAGGATCAGGCTGAAAAGCATATGGTGGCTGAATAAAATAACCGGTTCGGTGGTGGTACTTTTCGGGATCGTTGTCCTGGCGAGCGTGTGGATAGTAAAGTGAATTATATGCGATCCAGTACCTGTTTTGTGATTTTTTTTAGCGGGACTATTCATTTTTGGCTTATATTTAACGCATATATAACATTGTCTTAAAAGGGCATGAAGTTAATTGATACAGATGAGCTCCTGCAGGCTGCAAGGGTAAAGGGAATAGCAGGTGAGAGTGCAGCCAAGTTCCTGATGTTACTGCTCCGTTTCCGGAGAATCAACAAAATTTACGCTGAGAACAGCATGAGGTCCGGCATGGACTTTATCGATTCAATGAATGAGGAATTAGGGATCCGTTATGAGATCAGTAAAGAAGAACTTGACAAAATCCCCCTGAAGGGTGCATTCATTACGGTATCCAACCATCCCTTTGGCGGGATCGACGGACTTCTGCTGATCAAGCTGATCGCCTCGATCCGCCCCGATTACAAGGTCCTGCCCAACTTTCTGCTGCAACGGATGGAGCCTGTCAGTAAAAACATCTTTCCATTCAATCCCTTTACCGGACAGGGCCGCTTAAAGGATGTATTTGACCACCTTGAAGAAGGGAAACCCATTGGTGTTTTTCCAGCCGGGGAAGTCTCCTGTTTCAACCAGGATATACAGGCCATAACCGATCCACAGTGGCAATATCCGGTGTTAAAAATGATCAAGAAGGCAGGGGTGCCGGTACTGCCCATCTATTTCCGGGGAAAGAACAGCAGGTTCTTTCACCTTCTGGGAAGAATACATCCCAAGCTGCAAACCCTCAAACTGCCCTCGGAGTTCTTCAAGCAGCGGAAAAGGGTCATCAATATCAGGATTGGTGCACCCATCACATCCAGGGAGCAGTATGAATTCAGTGATATAGCAAGGTATGGACGGTACCTGAGGACCAAAACTTATGCCCTTGGAACCTCACTGGAAGTGAATAAATTCTTTTCGGTCAGCCGAGGAAGGCTCAAACGGGAAGAACCCATTGCTGATCCGGTTCCGGTGCAGAAGATTGAGGCAGAAATTGCCCGGGTTATGGGCCGCTATTCATTATTCAAAATACAGAACTACAATGTGATCTGTGTGCCTTCCGTCGAGATCCCGAATATCATGAATGAGCTGGGCAGGCTTCGTGAGATTACCTTCCGTGACGTCGGGGAAGGGACCAACCGGGCGATGGACATCGATGAATATGATCTGTATTACCACCAGCTCTTTATCTGGGATGATGAGCAGCGGAAGATCGTAGGGGCCTACCGGGTTGGAAAGGGAAAAGAGATCATGGATATCTACGGGATCAGGGGGTTTTATATCCAGAGCCTTTTCCGGATGCACCGGCGCATGTATCCCATACTTACCCAGGCCCTGGAACTCGGCCGGTCCTTTATTGTCCCGGAATACCAGCGACGACCCTTGCCCCTGTTCCTGCTCTGGAAGGGGATCCTTTACTTTCTTATTAAAAACCCTGAGTACCGTTACCTGGTGGGACCGGTTAGTATCAGCAACCGCTTTTCAGATTTCTCCAAGGAGCTGATAATTAAATTTATTACCGAGTATTATTACAATGACAAGATCGCCAGGTATATTCGTCCCCGCAGAAAATTCACCGTATCCCTTCATCACCTTGATACAGATATACTGATCGAAAGCGCCAGTGACCTGAACAAGTTTGACCGCATCATCAAAGACATCGAGACGGCACAGTACAATATGCCGGTACTGCTTAAAAAGTACCTGAAACAGAACGGGCAGATCGTTGGTTTCAATATCGATCCCAAATTCAATAATGCACTGGACGGATTGTTGATCCTTGACCTGTTTGATGTGCCTCCCAACACCATTGCAGCCTTATCAAAAGAGGTGAACGACGAGGGTATACTCGAACGTTTCGCATCTGCGGACCTTGGACAGGCAGAAGTAGGATCCGGAGATGATGTGCTTCATGGCCCAATATCTCCTCTGACTACCCTGTAACAGTCGTTTTTTGGGGATCGTTTTACATATACCAGGATAGCATGTCTCAGAAAGTCGTTTTACAGGTCATCATCCTTTTTGTATCATTCACAATCTCCGGTTGTAAAAATAATTCCGGGAAGGAGATTTCCACCAATGAAGCTGACAGGTTGCACCAGTCTTTATTAACCATTGATTCCCATACTGATACACCTTTAAGGTTCTCCAGGCGAAGCACTGATCTCAGCAAAAGATCCGATCCCCGCAGAAGAGGGGGAAAGCTCGACTTTCCCCGAATGCAGGAAGGTGGGCTTGATGGGGTGTTTTTTGCCGTTTTCGTGGGACAGGGACCACGGACCCCTGAAGCGCATGAAAAAGTGAAAGGGGAAGCATTGATGCTGTTTGATTCCATACATGCTGTGGTGAATCACAGTGCAGAACTTGCTGCCATAGCCTTATCCGCCGGTGACCTGGTGTCGATCAATCGACAGGGCAAAAAGGCGGTATATATTGGCATTGAGAATGGCTATCCTGTCGGAAATGACCTATCGCTGCTAAGCAGGTTTTATGATCTGGGTGCCAGGTATATTACACTCTGCCACTCCCGGAACAATGATATCTGCGATTCATCCACAGACAAGGATGGGCCAGAACATGGAGGACTCAGTGATTTTGGCAGGGAGGTTGTGCGGGAGATGAACCGCCTGGGGATCATGATAGATGTATCTCATATATCTGATGAGGCATTTTTTGAAGTAATAGAGATCAGTAGGTCGCCTGTCATAGCTTCCCATTCCAATGCCAGGGCGGTTCGTGACCATCCGCGCAACATGTCAGATGAAATGCTGCTGAAACTTGCCGAAAACGGCGGTGTCATCCAGCTCTGCCTGGTGAGCGAGTATGTAACTGAAATACCAGCTTTTCCGGAAAGGGATTCTGCCATGGAGGCACTATGGGCAAAATATGATCGCTGGAACGAGATGGATGACAGTGCAAAGCTGGCACTGGAACAGGAATATTATTCCATCAACAGTAAATACCCGCCTGAGCTGGCTACTGTCTCCCAGTTCTGTGATCATGTGGATCATATCGTCGATCTGATCGGGATCGATCATGTCGGGTTCGGATCTGATTTTGACGGTGGGGCCGCGTTAGAGGACTGCTATGATGTCACCGGACTGCCCAATGTGACCCATGAACTGCTGAGAAGGGGCTATTCCTTAAGGGATCTTAAAAAGTTCTGGAGCGGGAATCTGCTGCGGGTCATGAAAGAGGTTGAGAAAGTGGCTGGATAAATTAAAAAAGGGACCCCGTCTCCGGCGTCCCCTTTAAACCAACCAATAACTAATAACTAATTCATGAACCAAATCTATTGTTAACCTCAGTCCAGTTTATCACATTCCAGAAAGCCTCAATGTACTCGGGCCTCCTGTTCTGGTATTTCAGGTAATAGGCATGCTCCCATACATCGAGTCCCAGGACAGGCAAGCCCTTCACTTCAGCAAAATCCATCAGCGGATTGTCCTGGTTTGGCGTTGAAGTAACCACCAGTCCGCTGTCCGTCTTCACCAGCCATGCCCAGCCGGAGCCAAAACGGTTGGCAGCCGCATTTGAAAACTGGCTCTTGAATTCATCGAAGCTTCCAAAGGCTTCGTTAATAGCCTTCAGCACTGCGCCTTCAGGCCTGCCTTCACCATTCGGGGACATCACTTCCCAGAACAGATTGTGGTTGTAAAAACCACCGCCATTATTTCTGATGGCTGCTCCGTGTGATCCAGCCCCTGCCAGGATCTCCTCTATGGGCAGATCCGCCAGCGGACTACCTTCCACAGCGGCGTTTAATTTACTGGTGTAGCCGCCATGGTGCTTGCTGTGGTGTATCTCCATGGTACGGGCGTCGATATAGGGTTCCAGCGCGTTATAATCGTAATTTAAATCGGGTAATTTGAATGCCATTGCTCGTTTGTTTTATATTCCTGATGCAAATATATAATTATTTAGACTAAATAAAAATAGATACTTAAGATTTAAGGTTTTTTTAACGGATAACTGTTATCTGACATGATCCAAACCTGCTTTTTATCATTTCTGATCATGTAATTATCCATTATTTTAGCGATGGTATTCAACAGCTTAAATAACATGTTAAAAAATACGCTATTCGTACCCAGGGCGGTCAATGAACCTGTTAAAGAGTACCTGTCTGGTTCACCCGAAAGGGATGCCTTGAAAAGGGCACTGGATGAGGTCTATTCGAATGTTAGAGAAATCCCTATGTTCATCGGGGGCAAGGAGGTAAAATCGAATAAGATACTGCCCATTTATCCGCCTCATAAGATCAGTCACAAAATTGGCGAATACCACCAGGGATCCGCCGGGCACGTGAACATGGCCATTGAAGCAGCCCTTGCGGCCCGGGAGTCATGGGCCAGCCTCTGCTGGAAGCATCGTGCATCCATTTTCCTCAAGGCTGCCAGTCTGCTGGCGGGCCCCTACCGTGCAAAGATCAATGCAGCGACCATGATAGGCCAGTCCAAGACCGTTCAACAGGCGGAAATTGACTCAGCCTGTGAGATCATTGACTTCCTGCGTTTCAATGTCCAGTATATGGAGGAGATTTATAACAACCAGCCTGAGTCAACTGAACATGAGTGGAACAGGATCGAACAACGCCCACTGGAAGGGTTTATTTTTGCCCTTACTCCGTTCAATTTCACTTCCATTGCCGGTAATTTGCCTTCAGCACCAGCCATGATGGGTAATGTCGTAGTATGGAAAGCATCGAAGACCCAGGTTTATTCCGCTTCGGTGTTGATGGAGGTATTCCGCGAAGCGGGGGTGCCTGATGGCGTAATCAACCTGGTATTTGCATCCGGACCAGTGATCGGGGATATTGTTTTGAACCATCCGGATTTTGCAGGGATACATTTTACCGGATCCACAGGGGTATTCAACGGGATATGGAAGGCTGTCGGTAATAATATCGAAAAATACAAAACCTACCCGAGGCTTGTAGGGGAAACGGGAGGCAAGGATTTTGTCATGGTCCATCCATCTGCCAATGTACAGCAGGTAGTAACTGCATTGACGCGGGGTGCATTTGAATACCAGGGACAAAAATGTTCTGCAGCTTCCCGTGCCTATATTCCGGAAAGTATGTGGGAGGATGTGAAGGCGGGACTAGAAGCCGATCTCAAATCCATTAAAATGGGCGCTCCTGAGGATTTCACAAATTTCATGTGTGCGGTCATTGATGAAGCTTCTTTCGATTCGCTGGCAGGTTTCATCGAAAGGGCAAAGGAAGATAAGGATGCGGATGTGATCATCGGAGGTAATTGTGATAAATCCGAGGGATACTACATCGAGCCAACCATAATACAGGCCAGGGATCCCAAATACATCACCATGGTGGAAGAGCTGTTTGGCCCGATTCTCACCATTTATGTTTACAAGGATGGCAACTATGAGAAAACCCTTGACCTGCTGGACGAAACTTCACCTTACGGTTTGACGGGTGCTGTTTTTGCAGGGGACAGGCAGGTCATTCAGTCGACCACAAAAAGACTGGTCAATGCTGCGGGAAATTTCTATATCAATGACAAACCTACCGGGGCTGTAGTTGGACAACAGCCATTCGGCGGGGCCAGGGCATCGGGGACCAACGACAAGGCTGGATCTTATCTGAACCTGCTTCGCTGGGTATCCCCGAGGACGATCAAGGAGAACTTCCTGCCCCCGGTTGACTACAGGTATCCTTACATGCAGGAGTAGGGCGTGTTGAAAAAAAGCCGTGCCGCTTCTTGATTTATTGCCTAATTTAGTCGCATGAAGTGGTCATTTTTAAGGCGGGATTCCATCATCATGAAAGGCCTCAGGAATAAATACCTGATCGCCGTCCTGGTGTTTCTGGTCTGGCTCCTGATTTTTGACAACAACAGCCTGATCGACAGGGTCAAGTACCTACATACACTGCATGAGCTGGAAGAAGAAAGGCAATATTACCTGCAGAGAGTTGAAGAAGATTCCAGGCGGCTGAACGAATTGAAAACGGACCGGGAAAACCTCGAGAAATTCGCCCGCGAGCAATACTTCATGAAGAAGGAAAATGAGGATGTTTTTGTAATCGTGGAAGAAGAGTGAACACCCTTCACTACCCTTTCTGGATCTCTCTTAAATACAGCAGTAGATCCTTTGCATTACCTGCAGGCTGAAATCCCGGATCCGTCCTGGATATAAATTCCCTGGCCGCGGCCAGTACGGTTATCCGTGAATAATGATGCTGGTGGGCATAATTCATGTATTTCAGGGTACGGAACATATTGAACCAGCGGTAAAACCGCTTAATGAATGTGGATTCCCGGGCACTGTTCCTGCGGATCTCCTCCATCCTTGAAATGAATTCATGTTGAATATATGCTCGCACAGCAGCAGGATAGTTTTCCAGTACAAGTTGCCATGATTGCTGGTTTGCAGTATAAAGCGAAGGGACACTGGACAGGAATTCCTTCAGGTCAGAAAACACATCCGGATGGTAAGTTTTAAGTTCGGCGGTTTCCCCCCGTTGAAATTTGCCGATCACCGGTCCGGTCCCAAATCCAACACGGTCCGATGGCCTGGGTGAAGGCATTACACGGGTAGTATTTATCTCATAGAAACCACCGAGGGGAATGATTTTCTGGAGGAAATAAAAGTCTTCTCCTGCTTTTCTTTTGTTCATCCCTCCCTGGGCTGCATAGACATCAGCCCTGACACCAAATGCGGATCCTACGGTATGGTAGGCATGGGGATGTCCGGCATAGCGCAATGCCTGGATATAATATCTCAAGTGGAGTTCATACTGGGTAATCCCATTGTAGACAGATTCCGGGAAGGTTGATCCTTCAATCGGATGTTCGAAACGGATGGAACAGCCCTTTGTATCCGGATGGTCCCTGAACTGATGTGCCACCTCGGCCAGGTAACCTTCCCCGCAGGTGGTGTCTGCATCCAGGGAAAGGATGATGCCATCGGGCCTGTTTAAATGGTTGAACCGGCTGAGGGCATGATCCATTGCCATTTTTCGTGCCAGTCCCGCACCGGCATCCCGGTCCGGGATCCCGGACCGGCGTGAAATGAGCATCCGCAATCCTTCTCTCTGGTGGGTACGGGCATAGTCAAGCAACTCTTTTTCAGTCAGGCTGTTTTGCGACAGGACATCAGGCGCGGCCGATTCGGCATCATTGATGATGATGATAATTTCCACCGCACCTCCCGGCCGCCTGCAATGGAAAAGGGATGAAATGGTCTTCAGTATATCTGGTTCATTGCATGCCGGTATGGCCACCACAATGGCCAGATCCTTGCCGGGAAATTGTTTGTCTATGAATGGATCGAGGCTGACCTTTTCCAGATAAGCATCGGCAAAGGACATTATTTTGCCTTTTCAGCCCTGTATTTATCATTCAGTCCCGGCAAAACACTGTAGGTTATATCAAGCTTATCATTGGCATAAAGTAGATTATCACCGAAACTGTTGCTGAATATGAACTGGTAATTCTGATCGGCATTGTACTCCTTCAGGTATTCCATGATGGCATTGATCAGTTTCCGGTTACTGACCTGCTCCTCTTCTGTCAGTTCCATGGTGAGTTGATCACGCAACTGAAGCAAGCTTTGCTGTTCTCCCAGCAGCTGCTGTTCAAGCTCTGCTGCTTCCCTGCGGGTTACCAGGCCTTTCTGGATCTTGTTCTGGTAGTCCATGGCGCTGGCTTCATATTGTCTTGAACGATTGTTCAGTTCAGCTTCAAGCTCTGATTGCTTGTCAGCGAAGTCATCCTGTATATCTTTGAAATATTCGTAATTATTCAGCAGGGTATCAATATTGACATATACGATGGGTACATCGGGCTGGTAGATATTCACGCTTTCTGCTTTGGCCGGACCTTGTTTGGCACTTCCCTTGGCGCTGAAATGCAGGTAGAACAAGATTGCAACCGCAACGATCAGCACGGCGTTAAGGATCAACGAAAGATTTTTCATTTGTCAGAATTAATGGGGTTCGCAAAAATCCCTGCAAATATAGGTAAATTCTTTCTAAAACTCGGGACAAGGAATCATGTGACGCTTCCTCTTTTTGCGCTTGTTTGTGAATTCATAGATCAGGGCGATCTCATGGGCACCACCGGTGGAGGTCAATAATTTATTGATGGTAAAGTCATAGCTGTAACCTACGCTGAATTGCTCAATTTTGTAACCGACCAGGAAGCAAATGGCATCTCCCCTTCTTTCCCTGTTTATGAGGGGGATACCCCTGTACCACAGGCCGAAAACGAGGGGGTTCTTATACCAGTAAACCCCGATATCAAGCTGGGTGATCAGGGCCTGGTGCCTCAGCAGCCCGGCCACAGAGAGGGTTTCATCTATGGGCTTGAGCAATCTCCCCGTCCGTTTTATCTGGTACCCGCCGAACACTGAATACTTCATGGACAGGCGCGAAACATCCCCGTAAAGGGAGTAATTGGGGCGGAAGAGATGGTCCAGTGAGAAACCGAACCATGCCCTGTCGGAATACGCCAGCAGGGAAACGGAAGCGTCAATATCCCCTTTTTTATCGAGGGAAGGGACCTCGATGGTAGGTGTGATCCCGCTCGGAGAGAGCTGGTCCCCCCACAGCAGTTTATTAAAATCTATCCCCCGCTGGGTATACAGCACATGTATCCCCGGTCTCATGTGCCAGAGATCAGTGAGCTTGATGTCATAGGAGTACTGTACGCCGATATTGGTTGTGCTCAGATTTCCTGACCCGGCCACGTCCCGGAGTATTAGCACACCGACACCGCTGTTGAAGTTGACAAAATAGTGATCGTATGAGAATGCATAAGTCACAAAGGTCCCGGGCATGGAAGGCCACTGGTTGCGGTAGGTGGTGGCGATCCGGTGCTGCTGGGTAGCCCCGGCAAAGGATGGCGCAAGATACAACGGCTGGGAATAGAACTGTGTAAATTGTGGATCCTGGCCATGCGAAGAGATACAAAAAAGCAATAAAAATGATATGACCGGGAGTTTTTTCACGATTATCAGTTGAGAATCTGCTTAAAATAGTATTCAATTAAACGAAACAATAGTACATAAGTTTCAATATCCCTTTATATTTCCATGAATCCCTGAAAACTGATGGGCAAGTGGCAAACGAAGCATATGACGAGGGCGGATCAGTTCTGTTTTATCAGGGTTACATCGCCACTTTCAACGAAGGTTTTGCCATTATTGAACTTTCCCCTGATCTTCCAGATATATACATCCTGCTTCATTAATTGCTCATTGTAATACCCGTCCCAGCCGATGCTGATGTCCTTGCTTTCGAACAGAAGCAAACCCTTGCGGTTGAATACCTTCAGCTGGAATTCGACCAGCTCGCCATTGGTGACGGGATGAAATACGGTATTATTGTAGTCCTTCTCATCATAATAGCCTCCTGTGGGACCATTCATGTTGGGTGTGAAGGCATTGGGGACTTTGATATGCTGCTCCTGGGTGGTAAAGGCATTGAAGACTGCCATGGAGTCATAGCATTGATGGTCGGTCCATACTTTTAGTTTGACATGATAGTTGCCAGTTCCCTCGTAGAAATGGATGGGTTCCTGCAGGTTAGATTGCTGGTCATCCCCGAAATCCCATTCATAATAATCACCCCCCCGCGAGTAATTGTAAAAATAGATGGGCTGGTTCTTGGCGGGTTTCACATCCTCGTCAAACTCGAACAGTGCCTTCGGGGTCTCGAAGACCTGGACAGTCTGCTGACGGCTGTATTCCAATCCGTCTTCCCCCTTTACCTTCAGGGTCACCGGGAATTCCCCGGGTTCATCAAAGACATAGGAGGGATGTAATTCATCAGAATTGCCTCCATCCCCGAAATTCCAGTTGACTCCGGTGACATTCTCAGATAGATTCTGAAAATTCACCGCCAGCGGTGAACAACCACTCATGGGAATTGCTTTAAAATCAATCCTGACCGGGATGGTCTCAGGTTCAGTCCCGCTTCCGTTTTCTATTGATAGCGCCTCTGCTTGTGAAGTCTCCGTGGTTTCGGATCGTTGTTTTTGACCGACTGTATTTTCTTTTGGTATTGATTTATCGGTGGACTTCTTCTGCAGGGTGGTTGTCCGTGTTGCTGGTTCTGCAACTGTCTTTTTCACGGGTGCGGATCCGACAGATCGGGGTTCCTTCATGACCGCTTCGATGGGGTCTTCCCGGGATATTACCTGATCATACGTCGGCTCAGTACGGATGACCTGACCGGAGGGAATGATTTCACTTCTTTCAGTGATCTCATGGGTATTCATGCGGGGAAGCATGAAATATACCCCGGTAGCTGCCAGTGCAATGACCAGTCCCAGGTAATACAGGTTGAAAGAGTTGAGGCTGAAAGACAGGAATTGCTTCCACGTAATTTTTGCCTGGATCTTTTTCCATAGTCCGGGTGTGGGATTCACCGTAAAATGCTCGAACAGTGTACGGAAAAGGTCCTCAATATTTCTATCCTGCCTGTTCATCTACTTTTTCTGCGATTTTTTTCAGGGAATTGAGCTTTTTCCGGATCAGGCTCCTGGCCCTTGAATATTGTGATTTGGATGTGTTAACGTCGATTTTCAGGAGATCTGCTATTTCCTTGTGTTTGTAACCTTCCACGGCATAAAGGTTAAAGACCATCCGGTATCCATGAGGCAATTCCTTGATTATGGCGAATAACTCTTCACGTGTAAAATCAGCCGTATCAAAAACGGATCCCTCAATATCCATTTCACGGATATCATCAATATCCTGGTGATAATGGTGTTTGAGGTTCCTGTGATAATGTGTGATGGCTGTGTTTACCATGATTTTTTTCATCCAGTTAATAAATGATCCCTTTCCTGCAAAATCCTTTATATTAAAATATACCTTGATCAACCCATCCTGCAGAATGTCTTCTGCTTCATCCCTTCTCCCTGAGTATCGGATACATACCCCTAAAAGAATAGAAGCATACTTTTCGTACAAAGCTTTCTGGGCTTTTCTGTCATGCCGGCAACATCCTTCAATTATTTCTTTCTCATCCAGCATTTTTAACTATCGGTAAGACCTGCGCCAAACTGGAATGGTTGCATAACAGATGGCGAAGGGTGTAAATTATTTGATCAATGCTTCAACCGCGGGGATGAGTCCCCTTTTCAATTCTGGTCATAATTACGGAGTTAGGGCAGATTTTGTTTCCGATACTGCCGCAATTCTTTAATAATATGTTAAAAATGATCCGGATGGGGGTTTCTTATTTAAAATGATTTTAAATAAGGGGATAAAGTACTATATTTGTGATCGTAACATTAAAAAAAATGAAAATGGATAAACGTACTTTCCTGAAAAACAGCGCAATCCTGGCTTTTGGCGGAACAGTGGCAGCATCCCTGCCCGGAGGCCTGGCATCAGCGGTGGCCAAAGGCTCAGCGGCCGGGGAAAAATACACCCTGCCTGATCTGGACTATGCCTATGATGCCCTGGAACCATATATTGATGCCATGACCATGGAGATCCATCACACCAAGCATCATGCAGGTTATACCAGCAAATTCAATGCAGCGCTTGAATCCGCCGGATTGACAGATGCCTCCATCAATGATCTGTTCCAAAAGATAAGCCAGCAGCCTGTGGCTATACGAAACAACGGGGGCGGTTTTTATAACCATAAAGTATTCTGGAAATGCTTGTCCCCCAAAGGAGGCGGTAAAGCGGGAGGAGATGTTGGAAAGGCCATCGATAAGAGCTTTGGCAACTTTGATAAGTTCATGGAGCAGTTTTCCACTGCAGCCGCGGCACGTTTTGGCTCGGGATGGGCCTGGTTGGTAAAGACCAAGGATGGACTGGCCGTCACTTCGACCCCCAACCAGGACAATCCTCTGATGGATGTAGCAGATCAGCAGGGATACCCCCTGCTGGCCATCGACGTCTGGGAACATGCCTATTACCTGAAATACCAGAACCGGAGGACCGATTATATCGCTGCTTTCTGGAATGTGGTCAACTGGGACTATGTCAACGAGAGATTTAACAAAACGGCAAAATAATATCCTTGTAAAATTTTTCTTGTCCGGGTATCTCCTGTAGGAACCACTATCAGGAAGGTACCCGGATTTTTTTATGCCCGCCAGGGCATTTTCCCCTGGTCATTTACCGTAAAGATTTCCCTGAAAATTTGGATTATTCAAGCAAAATGTTATACTTTTGTTCAATGAATGACTAATAGTCATAATATAAAATGAAAATAATATAATAACCTGAAGTCATATTTATGGGAATACCGGAAAGAAAAGAACGGGAAAAGCTGCAACGGCGAAATGATATCATTGATGCTGCGGAGAAGGTATTTTTTTCCAGGGGATTTGAATCCGCCACCATGGATGAAATCGCGGCCATGGCGGAACTGAGCAAAGGAACCCTCTACCTGTATTTCAAGAGCAAGGAGGATCTTCAGTTCGCCATATTCATGAGGGGATCTGATATCCTGATGAAAATGATGAAAGATAATCTGACAGACGGGAGTAACGGGTACCGGCGTTTGCTGGAACTGGCGGATTCCTTTATTCGGTTTTCCAGGGAAAACCGGAATTATTTCAACCTGTTCATGTATTATGAGAGCAACCGGATGGCGGCATTGAACATTGACCAGGATCAGCTCCAGGTCTATCTGAAAGAGCACTCCCCCCTTGCCCTTGTCACGCACCAGGTGATCCGGGGGATACAGGATGGTTCATTGAGGGATGACCTGTCTGCGGAGGTGTTTTCAGCCACCCTCTGGTCACAGATGCTGGGAGTGCTGATCGTGTTGAATAACAAGGCAGATCTTTACGAGATCTTCAACCTGAAGGCCGATGAGATCCTCCAGACCCATCTTGAACTGGTTTCCAACGGAAGCATTCCAAAAAGAAAATAGACATGTGTAAAAACAGGCATTTTATAATGGTGTTATTGTCTGGCCTGGCCCTGAGTTCGGCCGGACAGGAAGAGACCCTGGATCATTATATTCATATGGGACTTGAAAATAACCTCGCCCTGAAACAGAAAGAGGTCAACTACCAGAAGAGTATGGAGGTCCTCAAACAGGCAAAGGCATTGTTTTTTCCTGACATCAGCCTGAACGCCAGATACACCGCTGCCGAAGGGGGAAGGATCATTGATTTTCCTGTGGGGACCATGCTGAACCCGGTTTACCAGAGCCTGAACTACCTGTTGGGCCAGGATCTCTTCCCGGATATTGAAAACATGGAATTTGCCTTTTATCGTCCTACCGAGCATGAGACAAAGATCCGACTGGCACAACCTATCGTTGATACAAAAATCATTTATAACCAGAAAATCAATAAGGAATTGACCAGGGCCATCAAGGCGGATGCCGGTGCCTATAAAAGGCAGCTTGTGGCAGAGATCAAAACGGCCTATTTCAATTACCTGAAGACGGTCAAACTGCTGCAGCTGGTCGATGATACCAGGGATCTCCTGGAGGAAAATGTCCGGGTAAATGAAAGCCTCTTTGCAAACAATGTCGTGACCATAGACAATGTTTACCGTTCCAGGGCAGAACTCTCTAAGCTTGAACGACAAGCGGCCGAGGCACGGAAAAATCACGAGGTTGCCCGCTCTTATTTCAATTTCCTGCTGAACAGGCCATTCGAAACCGCGATCCTGGCTGATATCCGGTATGATTCCATTTCAGAGACACTATTGCTGGATGATCTGGCTGAATATGCCGTTGTCAACCGGGAGGAATTGGAGATGTTGAGAAGTTATAGAAGGGTCGCCGAGAATAATCTGAGCATGAACCAGATGAATAAATGGCCCAACCTGTATGCTGTCGTCGATTATGGATTCCAGGGCAGGCATTATGAGTTCAATATGAGGCAGGATTACCTGTTCGCATCCCTGATCTTCCGGTGGGATCTGTTCCATGGTTTCCAGAACAAGGCAAAGATCGGCGAAGCCCGCATCGAGCAGCAATTAAGGAATACGCAACTGGAGGAAGCCGAAAAACAGATCAGGCTGGAGGCCATAGGAGCACATTATGACCTGATCGCCTCGGCAGAATCTGTGAAAGCATCAACGGAGGAATTGCTAAGTGCAAAGAATGCTTTTAGGGTGATAAACCACAAATATGGTGAGGGACAGGCAACCCTGATCGAATTTATAGATGCCCGCAGTACTATGACACAGGCTGAAATGCTCCTGATTATCAGCAAGTATGATTTTCATATTAAATACGCGGAGCTGGAAAGGGTGGCCTGCCTGTACCCATTTGAAAATGAACAATAACCACAATGCTACCGGATATGAATACGAAAAAAGCATTATACCCATTGTATTTCACGGCCGTATTGGTGATACTTGCCGCCTGTGCGGATAGCGGCCCCAAAGAGACTGCCGAACCAACGGTGGCCATAAAGACAACCAGGATCACCGATACGGTCATTGTTTTTGCAATGCGAACCGCCGGGAAGCTGGCATCAAAATCAGAATCTAAACTGAGCTTCAAAACAGGCGGCATCATCCAAAAGATCATGGTCGACGAAGGACAATCGGTCAGGAAGAACCAGTTGCTGGCTCAATTGAACCTGGAGGAAATAAATTCACGGGTGAGCCAGGCAGAGCTGGCATTGCAAAAAGCGGAGAGGGATTACGAACGGGCGGGGAACCTTTACCGGGACAGCGTGGCGACCCTTGAACAATTTCAGAATGCTGGGACGGCCCTTGAAGTTGCCCGTACCAATGCAAGTATTGCCCACTTCAACCTCCAGTATTCGACCATACGTGCACCTGCCAATGGAAAAATACTGAAAAGGATCGCCGAAGCAAATGAGATCATAGCTCCCGGGCATCCGGTATTTTTGTTCGCTTCTACCGGAAGTGATTGGGTGGTCAGGGCAAATCTGACCGACCGTGATATTGTGAGGGTAAGCATGAGTGATTCTGCCCATGTCAGTTTCGATGCATATCCCGGTGAAATTTTTACAGGTGTGATCTCGGAAATCGGGACATCTGCAGATCCCTATACCGGCACCTATGAAGTTGAAATCCAGTTGACAAGAAGGCCTGAAAGACTCGTTTCGGGATTTTTTGCAAAGGTGGACATATATCCTGCTGCGAAGGAAAAACATGTGGTCATACCTGTGGAATCACTTATTGATGGAGTTGGCTTAACAGGCTATGTGATGGTGCTGGTGGACCGGCAACCGGAAAGGAGGAAAATCCGGATCCGTGCTGTAACTGATCATGGCCTTGTGGTGCAGGAGGGATTGTCACCGGGTGATGAACTCATCATCGAGGGTGCCCAGTATATAAAGACGGGCAGCCGGATCAAAGTGAATGCTTCAGATCAATAAAACCCTTGAATCATGAAAATACCGAGACTGGCCATTGACAACTACCAGTTTACCCTGACGGCATTCCTCTTACTGATGATCGTGGGAGTCAGCGCCTTTTTTGCCATGCCCCGTTCCG
>Ga0111175_1043_pt1 | contig 23750 bp, 15 predicted proteins | sample DeeMarSWOR324_28_FD_80228 | JGI IMG/M metagenome (GOLD analysis project Ga0111175, IMG submission 80228) | Bacteroides sp. SM23_62
TTGTTAAGTACATGTTCGATATTCGCTCTTCGGCGAGGGAAGAGAAAGAGGAACTTTATTTCGCTGAGAGTTTCCACCACCGCAGCATGGTCATGAAACCTGCGGGTGTGCCGACCATGATCGTGCCAGGTAAGCGCACCAGCGGTGTGGCTTCCCCGGACTGGGGAACAGCCATGGTGCAGATCCCGTGGTATCTTTATGTTTACTATGGCGACCGGATGATATTGGAGAATTTTTATCCCGATATGAAGGCCTGGGTGGAATATATCCATGGGATAAAGGAGGACGGGATCGTTCCGCATGGGTTGGGGGACTGGTGCCCGCCGGGGGGGAATGAAAATATAGATTGTCCTGTGCCTGTCAGTTCGACCGCTTTTCATATCCTGGATGTCAGCATCATGGCCCAGGTATCTGCCTTGCTGGGCAAACCCGAAGATCAGTCCCGCTATGCCGGGATGCTGGCGCAGTTGAAGTCCGATTTCAACCGTCATTTCCTTGACCTTGAAAACCATACCTATGGCAGCCAGACTGCCAATGCCTTGGCCCTTGACATCGGCATTGTACCCCCGGAATACCGGAATGAAGTGGCAGGATCCATTGTCATGAATATCCATGAAAAATATGATGGGTTCCTGAATACCGGCATCTTCGGTCTGGCCCGTGTTTTCAGGGTCCTTTCCGAAAACGGCTATGAGGATGAGGTATACCGCCTGCTGACAAAAACCGGCCGGAACAGTTTTGCCTTCATGTGGGAGAATTATGATGCCACAACCCTCTGGGAGGTACTTCCCTGTAATGATAATTACCCTAAGGAGATTTATCTGAGATCACACAGCCATCCCATGCAGGCCGGCTTCGATGAATGGTTTTATGCAGGGATTGCCGGGATCAATCCGGTTGTAGAGCAACCGGGTTTCCGGCTGATCGTGTTCAAACCTTACCTCACGCGGCAGCTTGGTTCCGCTTCCGCCACTTATAGATCGGGATTCGGAACCATTATCAGCAAATGGGAGAATGCCGAAGGTAAAATGACCTGGCGTATCCGCATCCCGGAGAACAGCAGGGGCATCATCCATGTACCTACCTATGGCAGTGGAGCAGGTATCCTGTTAAACGGGCTGGACGCGGATGTCATCCGGGAAGAGAATGGTTTCAGCCTGATCGGGGAATATGGTCCGGGTGAATACCTGGTAGAAATTTGATAAATTGTATACCTTCCATAAATTTATATGCCAGTACATACCCTAATAAACGTTCAGAAAATGTTAAGCCGTAGTATAATACCCAAAAAGTTTGCCATGGGCCTCCTTGCGGGTCTTGGCCTGCTGGTGTCCTGCCAGCAAAAGGATGTCCCCCGGAACCCCAACATCCTGTTCATCCTGGCAGATGACCTTGGCTATCATGACCTGAGCTGCATGGGCAGCGAATTTTATGAAACCCCGAACATAGACAAGATCGGCCTGGAGGGGATGATCTTTACGGACGGACATGCCACCTGCCAGGTTTGCAGTCCCTCAAGGGCCAGCATCATGACCGGACAGTTCCCGGCCAGGCACGGCATAACAGACTGGATCGGTGCCAGGTCAGGCATAGAGTGGAGGGAACACAAGCGATACAGCAAGCTTCTTCCGGCAGCCTATCTGCACAACCTGCCCCATGCCTTCACAACGCTCCCGGAGGCAATGAAGGAAGCGGGTTATCTGACATTCTTTGCCGGGAAATGGCACCTGGGCAGCGAAGGTTCCTACCCTGAAGATCATGGTTTTGATTTCAATAAGGGAGGTTTTGAATCCGGCTGGCCGCGGGGTGGATATTTTTCACCCTACCAGAATCCAAAACTGAAAGACGGGGAGCCGGGAGAGAATCTTTCCATGAGGCTGGCCAGGGAGACCGTTCAGTTTATCAGGGAAAACAAAGACACTTTATTTTTTGCCTACCTGTCATTTTATGCAGTCCATAGTCCGATCCAGACCACAAGTGAAAAATGGGAAAAATACAGGCAAAAAGCAGCCGGAATGGGCATAGCGGAGTCAGGTTACATCATGGAACGAAGACTGCCCATAAGGCAGGTGCAGGATAATCCCGTCTACGGCGGACTGGTGGAAGCCATGGATGAGGCTGTGGGATTGGTCCTGGGCTGCCTGGAGGAACTTGGACTGGACGGGCAGACCATTGTCATATTTACTTCAGACAACGGGGGTGTCTCGTCGGGGGACAATTTTTCCACGGCCAACCTGCCTCTGCGGGGCGGAAAAGGTTACCAATGGGAAGGGGGGATACGGGAGCCCTATTTTATCAGGGTGCCCTGGCTGGGGAACCAGGGTGCAAGATGCGATGTACCAGTAACGGGCACAGATTTTTATCCCACCCTGCTGGAACTGGTGGGGGCGGAGCTTAAACCGGAGCAGCATATCGACGGGGTCAGCCTGGTACCGCTTTTATATGGGGACAGTATCCCGGAAAGGTCCCTTTACTGGCATTATCCGCATTACGGGAACCAGGGGGGTGATCCTTCCTCCATCATCCGGGAGGGAGCATGGAAATTGATCCATTACTGGGAAGACGGGCATGATGAACTTTACAATTTAACCAAAGATATTAGTGAAAGCACGGATGTATCAGCTGACTGCCCAGATATTACAGAGCAAATGAGATTCAGGCTATTGGAATGGCTGGCAGAGGTTGATGCACAGATGCCGGTACCCGATCCCGAATACGACAGGGAGCTGGACATGAAAAGGCAGGAGGAGATTCGCAGTGGCCTCTGGCCCAGGCTGGAGCAGGACAGGTTGGACTATTTATCCCCCGACTGGCAACCGGACGAGAATTGGTGGGGGAGCAAGGTTACAGAAGATTAAAAAAACAAAACATTTATGACAAGAAACACCTTACTTATCCTGGCCGGCATGCTTGTAATATTTACCGGATGTGCAAGACAATCCCCCGGGGATAAACGGCCCAACATCCTGTTCTGCATTGCAGATGACCAATCCTTTCCCCATGCGGGGGCTTACGGATGTGATTGGGTCAATACACCTTCTTTCGACAGGATCGCACAGCAGGGCATCCTTTTTAACAGGGCTTTCACGCCCAATGCTAAATGCGCCCCTTCAAGATCCTGTATTGTTACGGGAAGGAATTCCTGGCAGCTGGAGGCGGCAGCCAACCACTGGTGCTATTTCCCGCCCAAATTCAAGACATATGCAGAATGCCTGATCGAAAGCGGCTATTTTGTGGGGCATACACAGAAGGGATGGGGACCCGGGATCGTGAAAACAGCCGACGGGGAAAGCCGTGAACTGTTGGGGCCCGCTTTTAATGAATACAAGACAGATCCGCCTACAGGTCATATCAGCAATAATGATTATGCCGCAAATTTCGAGGCTTTCCTGGATGCAAAACCGGAAGGCGAGCCATTCTGCTTCTGGTATGGCAGTATAGAACCACACAGGAGGTATGAGTACCGGTCCGGCGTCAGCAAGGCCGGCAAAAAGCTGTCTGACGTCGACCAGGTACCGCCATACTGGCCTGACTGCGATACGGTGCGGAACGACATGCTGGATTATGCACTTGAGGTAGAATACTTTGACAGCCATATCGGGAGGATGCTCCGGATGCTGGAAGAAAGGGACCTGCTTGAGAACACCCTGGTGATCGTAACCTCCGACCACGGGATGCCTTTTCCGGGGGTCAAGGGCATGCCGAATATGATCGCCAACAGGGTGCCCCTGGCCATGATGTGGCCCGGCGGGATACATCAGGCGGGAAGGATATTTGATGGATTTGTAAGCTTTACGGATTTTGCACCCACCTTCCTGGAGCTGGCTGGTATTTCAATAGAGGAGAGCGGGATGCAACCCATGGAAGGCCAGAGCCTGGTGGCCCTTCTGAAAGGGAAGGCAGGTTCACCTGGTCGTGATTTCATGGTGTTTGGCAAGGAACGTACCGATGTCGGCAGGCCTGACGATGTTGGTTACCCTGCCCGTGGTATTGCAGACCGGGACTTTGTATATATTATGAATATCCATCCCGAGCGATGGCCGGCAGGCAATCCTGAAACGGGTTACCTGGACACCGACGGATCACCGACCAAGTCATTCATCCTGAATGACAGGAGGTTGCATGGAGAAAGCTGGTTCTGGCAGCAGAATTTCGGCAAGAAGCCGGCAGAAGAATTGTATGAGCTAAAGGGGGATCCCTGGCTGCTGGATAACCTGGCAGATAATCCTGACTTTCAGGATGTGAAAGTAAAATTAAAACAACAACTCCTGGAGGAACTGAAAGCGGAAGGTGATCCAAGGATGTTCGGGAAGGGCGGGGAATTTGATAAATATCCTTATGCCGGCGAAAAACACAGGGATTTCTACAACCGCATGATGAAGGGTGAGCAGTTAGAAGCCGGATGGGTCAATCCCACAGATTTTGAAAAAGAAGCAATCATAACCAAATGATAAACCAAAAATCTTGTATTATGAAAAAATGGATGCTAATCCCGGTAATGCTGCCTGTCCTGTTTGCTGGATTAAAGGCTTCCGGCCAGGACTTCCCCGAGATCCCTGAATCCGAAAGGATCGCCAGGCTCATCCCCCCGCAAGGCAGGGTCCGCATGGTGCTGGACACAGATACCTACAACGAGATCGATGACCAGTTTGCCGTTGTCTATGCCTTGCTTTCAAAGGAAAAGCTTGATGTTGAAGCCCTTTATGCCGCACCGTTCCACAACAGCCGTTCCGAAGGACCCGAAGACGGGATGGAGAAAAGCTATGAGGAGATACTGCGTTTGCTGGACCGCCTAGGCATGGATCATGAAGGATTTGTGTTCAAGGGGAGCAGGGAATATTTGAAGGACCTTGAAAAACCGGTTGAGAGCCCTGCTGCGCTTGACCTTATCGAGCGTGCCGGGACCGCCAGTCCGGAGGATCCGCTCTATGTGGTTGCCGTCGGGGCCATTACCAATGTGGCCAGTGCCATCCTGATGGAACCCTCCATCATCAATAATATAGTGGTTGTATGGCTTGGGGGGAATTCCATCCACTGGCACAATACCAGGGAATTCAACTTTTCGCAGGACCTGAACGCATCCAGGCTGATCTTCGATTGCGGGGTACCTTTCATGCAATTGCCCTGCACCCCGGTGGTCACTCACCTGGCGACCACATTGCCTGAGATGGAGTTCTACCTCAAGGGCCGGGGAGCCATAGGAGATTATCTGCTTGAGATCTTCAGGGATTACGAAAAGGACCATTATGCCTGGTCCAAGGTGTTGTGGGACATGACCGCGGTGGCCTGGCTGATCAACGGGGACTGGACCCCATCGAATCTGATCCACAGTCCCATAGTTACAGACCTGCATACTTTCAGTTTTGATGATTCAAGGCACCTCATGCGGGCTGCCTACCACATACGCAGGGATGCCATCTTCGGGGATTTCTTTCACAAGATTGAGGATGCTGCCAGATAAGGATGCCGGATCATGAAAAAACAGGCCTTTGAAGGTATATCAAGACATTTTTTCCTGATCCTGCTGGTATGCATGCCATGCATCTCCTGCAGCATACAGGAAAAAGAGCAGGCTCCCAATGTGGTTTTCTTTTTTGCCGATCAGCTGCGCAGGCAATCGGTCGGTTTTCACGGAGAGACCAACATCACCACCCCCCATCTGGACCGGCTTGCGGAGCAGGGCATGGTATTCAACCAGGCCCTGTCAACCTTCCCCATATGTACCCCTTACCGGGGCATGTTGATGAGCGGGCGGATGCCCGCCCATACCGGGATCATGATGAACTGGATCAACCCCAACCCGGAGGATGTCTGGATCGCAGAACTGTTCAGGGATGCCGGGTACAGCACGGGATTTATCGGGAAATGGCACCTGAATTCGGGGAACAAGACCACCACCGGCCTGTATTGCCAGACAGCGGGGGACCAGCAGGAAAAAAGACGGATGGAAAGGGAATACGTTGCAGCCCATCCCGAAAGCGAATTTGTCCCCCCGGGTCCCTACCGGCAGGGATATGCATTCTGGGCTGCCTATAATTTCCATGTAAATTTCATGCATGCATATTATTACCGGGACAGCCCTGAACGGTTACACTATAAGGGCTATGAGGTTGACGGGGAGGTGGATGTGGCCATTGAATTCATGGAGCAAAACAGGGAATCGGGCAAGCCCTTCTTCCTGATGGTGGCTCCACATACACCCCACAATCCGTGGAGACCGGAAGATGTCCCGGCCGAATACCTGGAAAAGGTGAAAGACACTCTTGATTTACAGCCCAATGTGGACGATTCCTTTATGCCCGAATGGAAGGCAAGGAGCCAGCAGGATTTCAGGGTTTATTATGCCATGGTCAAGAATATCGACCACAATATCGGCAGGTTGATGACTTACCTGGAGGAAAGCGGGCAGATGGACAACACCATTTTTGTCTTCACCTCCGATCATGGTGAAATGATGGGTAGCCATGACCGGATCTACAAAATGGTTCCTTACGAAGAATCGATCGGGATACCTTTGGTGTATTGCTGGAAAGGTCACATTCCTGCTGGTCAGCGGACCAATTCTCTTTTCACCCCGGTTGATCATATGCCCACTTTGCTTTCGCTGGCCGGTATAACAGTGCCGGATTTTGCTGACGGAATGGACCAGAGCCATATCCTGCTGGGTGAACCCGGACCGGAACGGGAGGAGGCACTGCTGATGAATTACAGTTCGCATTGGGACTGGTGTGCCACGGGAACCCGGTGGAAGGAATGGAGGGGGGTCCGGACCATGACACATACCTATGTCAAGTGGCTGGAAGGAGATGAAGAGCTTTATGATAACGTGAACGATCCCTTCCAGATGATCAACCTGGCTGTCAGTGACAAAGAGCCGGATCTGCTGGAGGCCATGCGCCGGAGGCAGGAAGTCCTGCTGGAGGAAGCCCACGATGAGTTCCTGCCAGGAAACGGGTATGCAGCGTGGTTTGATCCCCGGTCCCGGGATGTGGTCAGCACTGCCCTTGGACCTGTTAAGCAATAATTGAACTATGATGAAGAAAACCATACTGTTCTTCAGCCTGGCATTGCTTAGGGCAAGCATAAATGCGCAGGAGGAATCTTTTAGCAAACTTCAGGAGCTCGATTGGAAACAGACCTTTTCTGACCCCGGGACATCCAATTGGAGTGAAAAATGGGTGCTGGATGGCCTGAAAGCCAGGGTCCAGAACTCCCCCCAGGGGATGGCATTTCATGCGGGCCCCATCCCTGCGGAAGATTCAAGCCATTCGGTGTTGTGGACCAGACAGCTTTTCAGCGGGAATATAAAAATTGAATACGAGTATACCAGGCTTGACACTGCCACAAAATATGTGAATATCCTCTATATACAGGCGACAGGAAGTGGACAGGGAGATTTCACAGAGGAAATATTTGAATGGTCAGAACTGAGGAGAATCCCGGCCATGCGTATGTATTTCAATCACATGAATACCTATCATATCAGCTATGCAGCCTTTGGAAATACCAATCTGGACGCACCGAATGATTACATCCGGGCACGCAGGTATATGCCTGAATCAGGCAGGGGACTGGATGGCACGGACCTCGAACCTGATTATTTTCAGACAGGCCTGTTTCAGCCAGGGATCACACGTCGGATCACGGTGATTAAATATGGGAACGATCTGTACATGGAAATCATTGGTCCCGGGAAAAAGAAGCTGTGCCACTGGAAAAATACCAGCCTGCCACCGGTTGAAAAAGGGCGCATCGGCCTGCGGCATATGGCATCCAGGAATGCCCTTTACAAAAACTTCCGTGTTTCCGAAATTGTGAAATGATGCTATCCGGATTCAGCTTGATTGGTGAGAAAAACCAGGTACTGCTTGTGGTTATTTCGGTGGTTATTATTTGTTCATGTTTGCATCATAGGAATGCAACCAGTACAATTGATCCTGAGATCAAGGCGCATGGCGATTTGCTGGGTGTAGACCTGAATGATGTTAAAAAAGAACTAGCAAGTGTTGTTTTCAAATATGAAAAGGTACTTGGTATAGGCTACGAGCCAGGGTGTACACGTCGCGATCCAAGTGATATCATCAAAGTGGGTGATGCCTTTTACATATGGTATACAAAGGTATATGGCAGGTCACCGGGATACTGGGGTACCATCTGGTATGCAACATCGAAGGATGAAGGATATACCTGGCAGGAAAAAGGCGAAGTTTTGGGTGTTGGTACCAAAGGTAGCTTTGACTCACAGGCCACCTTCACACCCAATATCATTTATGCTGCTGGAAAATATTATCTATTCTATACTGGTGTGAAACCTACTCCCGGGAGGACGGACGGCGTTTTCGAGAACAATTCTTCGAGTGATGTCACAGCCATAGGAATTGCTGAGTCAGAATCACCGGATGGCCCCTTCAGAAGACTTCATGAGGGAGAGCCAGCCTTGCGAATAAGTAATGAGAGAAATACTTTTGACAGCTATAGAATTGATGATGCAGTTTTACTGGTTCGTGATGGGAAATACTGGTTATACTACAAAGGCAGAAACCTGAAGCATGGCGAAGACGGTCCGTGGAAGACGAAAATGGGCGTTGCTTTCTCTGAAAATCCTGAAGGTCCCTACGTTCGGTATGAAAACAATCCCATCCTTGATAAAAGTCATGAAGTGATGATCTGGAAACAGGGTAGAGGTATTGCCTGCCTGGCTTCCATAAGCTCAACATTTGAGTACGCTCATAACGGGGTGGATTTTACTGCCACCCCATTGAACATTAAAATACCTGATGAGGAACGTCCAAAGGCGCCGGGAGCTTTCAGGCCTGACCTTGTGGACAGGGAGGCTGAGAATACAGGCCTGACCTGGGGAATATCCATGGTACACAATGGAGATGAATCTTATCTGATACGTTGGAAGACAGTCAGAAAGTAAATAATACACAAAATACTGTGTAAACTGTTATGAGTCAATGCTATAATGAATCAAGGGCATAAACTTTTTGAAATTATCCCGAACTCATGTAATATTGTTTAATATGAAATCATTTTTATACACTGTTTCCCTCTTTCTGTCAATATTCATTTTCAGCGGTTCTACGCTTATGGAACCTGCATCCGGCAGTAGAGGGAGCAAACCCAATATCATCCTCATCATGGCGGATGATCTGGGACAGGAGTCACTGGGTTGCTATGGAGCTGCTGCATACGAAACACCGGTACTTGATGGATTGGCGGCCGAAGGATTACGATTCACCCAGTGCCATTCGCAACCGATCTGTACACCTACCCGGGTCCAGATCATGACCGGGCTTTATAATAACCGCAACTACCAGGGTTTTGAATACCTGGATCCCGGCCAGGTTACCTTTGCCCAACTGGTAAAGAAGGCGGGATATGCTACCTGTATTTCCGGCAAATGGCAGCTGAATGGGTGGCAATCAAAAAAACCCGGCTGGGATGATCTGAACAGGCCTGCACATCTGGGCTTCGATGCTTTTTGTCTATGGCAGGTATCAAAATACAAGCAGGCAGGAGAACGCTATGCTGACCCCCTGGTGGTTAAAAATGGTATTGAGCTGCCCATATTAAAGGACCAGTATGGTCCCGATGTGTTCTGCGATTTCATACTGGATTTTATGGAAGAGAAAAAGGACCAGCCTTTCCTTGTATATTACCCCATGGTACTGGTGCATAACCCGTTTACACCCACCCCCGATTCCCCTGAATGGAGGGATCCTGATATGCGCTATCCCATGAAGAGGCATGAGGGTGATTCCAGTTTTTTCCCTGACATGGTTAATTATATGGATAAAGTTGTTGGCCGGCTTGTACAAAAGGTGGATGAATTGGGATTGCGTGAAAATACGGTGATCATGTTTACCGGGGATAACGGCACCACTACTAATATCTTTACCAGGATGACCGATGGGGACATCGTTCAGGGTGGGAAAGGATCCATGACTGACAGGGGTACCCACGTACCCTTCATTGTCTCCTGGCCGGGCACATCACCGGTGGGACAGACGCTTGATGACCTGGTGGATTTTTCAGACATGCTGCCTACCATCTGTGACCTGGCGGGAGCTAAGGTCCCGGACAGCCTGGACATTGACGGGCGATCCTTCCTTCCCCGGTTAAAGGGAAAGAAAGGCAAAACCCGCAAGGCCATTTTCTTCCATTACTGGGGTGCACACGGGCGCACCCCGGAAGGAGCGCGCGAAATGGCCCGCAACCACCGCTATGTACTTTTCAACAATGGTGATTTCTTTGACCTGGGAAATGACATAGACCAGACATCACCCCTGGATGTTGATAAACTATCCCGAAAAGAAAAGAAGATCCATAAGAGGTTGAAAAAGGAACTGGAATCATCAGGCTCTCTTGCAACAAATAATACCCTGTGAGATTATATATTGTCCTGGGGATTGCCCTTGTTTGGGGTTCCTGTCAAATAAGAAAGAACAGGAATACCTGGATCATGTTGAGGCTATACCTTGTTGCCAACCAGATTGAGATCCAATCCGGGCTTGTTTATCTGGAAAGGCAAAGGTGATGTTTTACTCTTGATTTGCCTGTGATTTCCTGCGAATAAATTCGATATAATCAATCCTGGCCAGCTCTTGCTTATGGGCCTTCCCCACCAGTTTGATCTCGTCGCCGGTATTTACCTGGATATTATCAAAGCGGCGCCAGCGCCAGCAGTCCGTGTCCTCATCCAGTTTGAAGGTTGCCTTTTCTTCTCCTGCGATGTACAGCCTGACCTGAGACTGCCCCTCCACCTGATCAAAATAGGTGATCCTTATATCGTATGTGCCGGAGGGCTGATCGAAGGTATAGCTGGCAGTGCCTGAGTCCTTGGTTTCCACCCCCCATTCCTCCACCAGTTCTTCCCGGAAGGGTGCGTAACCGTCAAGATCCATTTCCTCGACCTCTTTCCCGATGGTAGGCGGGAGTCCCACAACACCCGCCTCGATCATGCCCTGTTTGAAGGCCCGCATGAGAGAGAAGGATGCACCGTCATAATGCTTCAGGGCGAGGCCGTCTACCCTGGCCGGGTGTTCCAGCGCCACTTTAATGCCGGCTTTGATCAGCTCCGGTGAAGCAGCCATGCGGGCAGCGATGCCCGAGACAAAATGCATATCCGGTCCGATAAATTTCCGGTTTGTTGCCAGCCATTTTTTGCGTAATTCAAATGTTTCGTTTTCCCTGCCAAGTTGCTCGGTATGGTCCTGGTTGACCAAGGAGCCGAGGTAGGGTGCCACGGCTTTCATGTCCATACCGTAATCCATTGCACTGCCACCACCCCATACCAGGACATCATTAAAGCGGAGATGGCATCCGGGATTTTCCTCCCTGATCTTTTCTGCGATCAGACGGTACAGTTCCGTGGTGGAGTTGGTCCTGAATGCTATCCACTGATCTCTTTCCGGTTGGGCGTTTTTATTTTCCTTCAGGACCGGTATGGCGGCCTCAAGGTCAAAACCGGTCTCGCATGCCCTGGCAATACAGTGCCGGCAAAAACAGGTACCGCCCTGGTCGATGTCCCTGTTATTGAAAAGCAGCTGGCAGGTCTGGATATAGTCAACATCATAGTTCGCGGCTATATCCCCGAAAAGGGCAATCACGTATTCCCGTGTGTCCGGGTTGTTGGGGCAAAACATGTGGGGATTCTCAGCTTTTCCATCGATATTCTTCTGTTGCCAGTCCGGGTTCGCCCGCACGAGTGCTTTGGGTATCGGGAAATGTGAAACTTCCGCACCGACACTTAAGCCCCTGGCCCGGCATGAGTCTATTACCAGCTGGAGCCAGTCCGTTTCCCTGATCCATTCGTAATCCGACATCAGGGGTTTGATGGTATCATAGCGTTCCATCTCGGGGAAAAATGTGACCCTTGAATCTTCCGCATCGAATATATCCCTGGCAGGGTTATGCGGGAATTCGGAGGCCTTGAAAGGGCGGTGCTCCTCGTGCATAACAACAATGATATAGAGATTGTTCACACCGATCATGGATTGCATATTATCCAGGATGTAGGTCATACCTTCGTCATATATTGTCCAGGGCCGGATCTGGGTCCCCACTTCAAATTCCGAAGTGGAATCCGGCTTCCATACCCTGTTCCATGGGATCGGTTCGTTATCATCTGCCTGCCGTCGTTCCACCCATCCCTGGCAGGTTCCGGAGATAGATGAGATCCAGATGAGTATGATGAGCATTAGGTTTCTCAGGTTCTTCGTATGTATTTTATATTTCTTTGGCTTCACGATAGATGCTTGTTTATTAAACTTATTTGGTGATTACTACTTTTGCAACCTGCTTTTAAACGACCCTGGCCCTCCCTTTACCGATCCCTTGGCTTGATCCTGTTACGCTCGCAACTTTGTCTGGTAATTTCACATTGATGTTCTTTTCCAGGTGAGTCGCATTATATCAGAATTCCAGTTCCTTGCTGGTGATCAGTGGGCCGATTCTTTCCCTTCGTGTTTCAGGGTATCCAAGTTCCCATGGATCGGGACCTACCCAGGTGCTTTCACGGCCTGTGATCCGGATGATCCCTTTGACATCGATTTCCACCAGCGCAAACAGGGGATCTTTGTATGGTGCAGTGTATTTAATATATGGATATTTTTCGTCTACCTCCTTGCCATATCTTACTTGGAGGTAATCACCTCCCATCCAGTAATATGACATGCTGTTAATCTGAATATAGTGTATACCGTTGATTGTTTTAGAATAGTCGATATGGTGGTGTCCGCTGAAACAGGCGATTACTTTTTTCTTTTTGGATCGGAGGTTCGCCTCCTCAAAGATTTTCCTGACCTCATCTGCATTTTCCACACCATGGGGATCTTCAATACTCTGATGTGAAAATACTACAACCGGTAATTTCGTCTGAGCAAGATCCTTTTTCAGCCATGCCTGCTGTTCTGCCCCTATATAGCGTGCATACCCTTGTTGCGGCGGGTCTTTTTCATCATTCCCGTCCAGTACAATAAAATGGCAGCCGTTCACATCGAATGAATAATATTGTGCGGGCATATCCAGGTAGGTTCTCGTATATTCCCGGGTGTATCTGTCATCCGTGTCATTGTCCATGTCATGGTTTCCCAGCACGTGGTAGGCAGGTCCATCAAACGAATTCCAGACATTTATAAAAGAAGCATTGTAATCCTGCGGCTGGGTGAAATCTCCCAGCTGGATAATGAAATCCACTACCTTTTCATTCATTTCATTTACAAATACCTGTAGGCGATGGTCGGCATCATGCATAACATCCTTATGGACATCGGCGCAAACACCAAATCGAACAATCTTATTCTGAGAACAGGATGCCGCCAGTAAAAGCAGGAGAATAATCAGTCCTTTTTGCAGACATTTCATTTTCATCCAATTATACATATTACGATAAGAACAAATTCGAATATCGGACTTTTATCGGCAATATTCAAACGGTTCTTTTGATCAGAAGGGATGAAACCAATATTACTTTGCTGAGAAAGTAAATTGGCCGGCGCCGACCTTAAAACGGTTATATCCGTCTTCAGCACCTTCAAATGATGCCAGCTCATTTTGAACGGTTTTCCTTTTGAATATCAGGGTCCCGTTTACATCAATGGATTTACGATCCACGGGAATGCATACAATGGCTTGTGTACCGGAGGGGATGCTCAGCTTAATAGTGTATGAAGATTTGTCTGCTTCCACCCTGACGGATATCTCCCCCGCCACTGGTTAGTTGCCTGTTCCGGCCCATTTCAGGGGCCCGAGCTGCGGTTTCACCTGGAAGGTCTTCCATGCCGGTTCAAGGGGGTATAGACCACAAACATACTGGGACAGCAACGTTAATCCTCCGCCACTCCAGGCATGGTTGTTCGTACCGTTGCCGGCCCTGCCGGGTCCACTTCCGAAGTTCTCATAGAGGGTGGTGTATTCAGATACTTCAACCATTTTCCAGAACCTTTCCTTCATTCGCTCCAGCCCGTAATCGGCTTCACCCATCACGAATAGGGCTTCCAGGACATATTTCTCCATATATGGACTGGCCAGGAAGCTGCTTTTGAATATATCCAGCAGGGCCGGATACTTCTTTTTGTCTGCCAGTCCCGATATCACGGCCAGGGCCTGTGCCCTGTCATCATACTCACCTTCATAGCCGGCTGTCCGGTATCCTTTACCGTCCCAAAAAACGGTATTAAATGATTGTTTGAATGCTTCCATTTCCTCCTTGGTCCGGTAAAGTTCCGATTCTTTGCCCAGCAGTTCCGACATATTCGCATAAGCTTTCAGGGCCAGGTAATACCATGCATTGAACAGCAGCTGCCTGTCAATTTTCACGCCCCAGTCACCCCAGTACCAGTCGCCTTCACGCTCGATCAGGGTCCCGTTATCCTTGATCTGCCAGACATCCAGGTACCTTTTTACGCCATCACAGACCCTGGCCATGGTTTCCTTATCGCCTGTATTCCAGTAATAATTCCAGAAGCCGAAGTAACCGATGCTGGCAAGCATCTGCCCGGGCAGTTCCCGGTCCCAGTTCCCCTCGGGCACCGGTGAGTAAATCGTCCCATCGTGGCGCTGCCAGTTGATAAGTTCCAGCATGCCTTTTTTCGTAAGGGCGGCTGCCGGTGGACTCAGTGCATAAAAGGCCTCACCGCTCTCGTTCACCATGTCCCCCCACCACTGGGCCCGTTCCCGTTCGGGGCAGTCCATGTAGGTATCCCGCATGGTCACATAGAGGGTCCGGTGTGCCTTTTGCCATAACTTGTTATAAAAATCGTCGTTGCATTCAAAGTAACCGCTGAACTCACAGTCAAAACCTGTCTCCCGGTACTTCAGTGCCCTGATCTTTATACCTTCAGGTATCCTGTATTTAACGATATGACCATTCATCCAACCGAGCGATTCATATTGCTGTACACCCTCTTTTGTAACATATTCGGCCCTGACCGATGCAGCATCCAGTCCCATATAATCAAAATTATCAGTCTGCATATGTATGACTAATCCCGCAGGTGCCTCAATCTCAAGATAGGGACTGATATGGCAGTTATAGGGTAATTTACATATGATCTCTTTCCCGTCACTCACAGAGGGGATCTCATCATTGTTATCATAATCCATCAAACCGAAGTCTTTCCACAGGGGAACCGGTCTTTTGACCAGCTTATTCCAGGGTGGTGATACGGCATCACCAATGACCCAGGCATTCCGGAATCCTGGCATTTCCGTCCCCGGCAGGATCCAGTCAAAACTTCCGTTCTGTGCATTGAAACGGATGTTCGATTCCGGCAGGCGGTAATTTGGATAGGGCCCTGCAGTATGTTCGAATCCCGGGTCCATGCGGGCCATCCAGTCTCCATCCGAGACCAGCCCGATCTCATCACACTGGAATACCAGTCCCGCTTCCCCGCTGCTGTTATGGGAAAATCCATCCTTGCCAAAATACCAGACCAGGATGGCAATCATGTTGTCTCCTTCGTTCAGGAAGGGTGCGATATCCACCTCATCGTAATAGGTATCTCTTGGATTCGGTCCCCGCTTCAGCTGCCCTTCATAGACAGCTTGCCTGCCATTGATCCACATCCAGTATTTTGAATCGCAGGCAATGCCGGCAATGGCCTGTCCTGGCACCATATCCAGTTCAACATCTGTCCGGAAGTTTATCCAGGAATTTGATTCGTTCTGGCTTTGTGCAGAAGTGATCCGTTTTGCTTTCCAGTTCATATCCTGTGAAAAGCCTGCTAGATTTATCAATATTATCGCAATGGTTAATGCTCTTTTCATATTAGAAAACCATTTGATGGGTTGATTAATTCTTGAAATGCGTTAACATTATTTGTTATGGGATGGAAGAAAGAATTATTCTGTATATTGGTATAAACATTAGAGAAATGATGAAAAGCAATCAATTACTCATCCCTGTGTTCTTCATGGCTTTTGCCTGTACCATCTTATCCTGCCAGCGTAAAAGTAAAAGTAATGAAAATGAGCGTCCCTGCCACAACGTGCTTTTTATCGCCGTTGACGATCTTCGGACTGAGCTGGGTTGTTATGGGAATAAGGCCATAAAGAGCCCGAACATTGACAAGCTGGCGAGTGAAGGGATCCTTTTCCAGAGGGCCTATTGCCAGGAACCCATCTGCATGTCATCAAGGGCCAGCCTGATGAGCGGTCTGCGGCCCGATACGCTTGGGATCTTCACCAATAAATCATTGAATGAACATGCGCCCGGTGTGTTGACGCTTAACCAGCATTTTGAAAATCATGGATATCAGGTCTGGGCCTCGGGTAAAATATACCACTTCGATGGGGACCGGCTTATGAAGCCCCGGATGTGGCTGATAATGCATATCATGATGGCGGGATGACAGACCTGGCCATCGGACAGCTTGCCGGGTTCAGCTCCGGAGAAAAACCATTTTTCATGGCCGTCGGGTACCAGAAACCACACCTGCCTTTCAATGCGCCAAAAAAGTACTGGGATCTTTATGATGCAGATGAAATTGAAATGGCGAACAATCCATTTATGCCGGAGCATGTGAGCAGGTATTTCGATTATAACTTTGGTGAACTGAGAAACTATGCCGGCATACCTAAAGGAAGCGAACCGCTTAGTGACACCCTTTCCAGGATCCTGAAACACGGGTATTACGCCTGTGTCTCATACATCGATGCACAAATCGGAAGATTACTGGATGCCCTGCATGAAAATGGACTTGACCGGAACACCATCGTGTTACTCTGGGGAGACCATGGCTGGAAGCTGGGCGAGCATGGCATGTGGTGCAAGCACACGCAATTTGAACTGGACAGCCACGTTCCACTGCTTCTGAAAGTACCCGGACAAACCAAGGTGCCCTTAAAAACCGATGCCCTGGTTGAGTTTGTGGATATCTATCCGACCCTCTGTGAATTGGCCGGACTAGGACTTCCAGACCATTTGCAGGGAAAAAGTTTTGCTCCACTTCTGGATGATCCAGGAAGGCCTTGGAAGAAAGGGGCCATCACGGTCTGGCCGCTTCATCGGGATGATCCAGAAAGTTTGGTAATGGGTTATTGTATACAAACGGACCGGTATCGTTACACGGAATGGATCAATGAAAGCAGCGGTGAACTCTTGGCCAGGGATCTGTTCGATCATCAAAATGACCCTGATGAAAATGTGAATATTTCCGCTCTTCCTGAAAACGCAGACCTGATCAACCAGCTGAGTGAGTTATTGGAGAGGGGAAAGGGATGGAGAGCCATGCAAAGGGACCTTAATCAAGTGAATAATAAAATATGAAACAATCATTAAACGCTTTCATTATGGTTTGTTTCCTGTCAGGCTTAAATAGAACCCTGATCATGATGTTATGCGGACTGTTTTTCACATCGCTTTCGGCACAGGTTTTAGAGGTTGATGGAGAGGCTTTTCTGCTGGATGGAAAACCTTTTGACATGTGGGGGGTTCGTGTGGCCAGTGCATCGCAAAGCGAAGCGTATACTGAGGACCTTATCTCCAACCTGGATGATTATAAGGCTAGTGGCATCAATTGTATATCCGTCTTTGTGCAGGGGTCAAGTGGAGGTTACTCCGATCCGTTTGGAGCCAATGGATCAAACATTGATGATGCACATATGGATCGGCTGGTCCGTATTATAGATGCATGTGCCAAAAGAGATATGTTGGTCATTGCCGGTATATTCTACCAGCGAACCATGAAGGATCCTGAGATCTGCAACCTGGGATCAGAGGATGCCATACGAAATGCCGTCCGGCTGGTAACGAAAGAATTGAAATCCTTCCGGAATGTCATCATCAATATTGCCAATGAACAAAACTCCAATCATTACAGATCCTATGAGGCATTTGCCTTCAATGATCCGGAGAACATCATCAGTCTCTGTAAAGAAGTAAAAAACATTGATCCTGAAAGGATTGTAGGAGGTGGTGGATACAACGACAGCCTGAATGTTGTTATCGGAAAATCAAAGTCTGTGGATGTTTTGCTATTCGATACATTCAGTGGAGATATAGAGAATGGCCATCACAGTGGCTGGCATTATGATTTTTTCAAGGCAGCCGGTGTCCATGATATGCCCATAGTGAATGTGGAGATTTTTGGAGGCTGGACACAAAAATTCACACCCCAGGGAGTATATTCCCCGGAAGGCAAAGCCGTGCATTACATTGAAATCGAGGAAGCAAAGAAAAGGGCCGGGCTGTATGTCCATTTACATTCAAACCCATGGTTTCAGGGTGTGGCACAGGGATTTGACAACCGTTTTGACCTGGGCGGAGAAGGTACCCATGACGATCCGGGTGTAAGATGGTACTTCAATGCATGTGCACAGGAACTGATTTTCCAGTCTGGTTTTGAACCGGATTCGAGAGTCATTTCCAGGGGCCCGGGGGTTGTTACCATACACTCGGATGCTGATATAACAGGAATTGATCACTCAGTGGCTAGGCCGAACGACTGGGTGAACGATCTGGATAAATACCCTGATATCGGAAATTTCAACCTGCAGTACCAGGGTGGGGATTCAACCATGCGCTATGCCAGGATCATTCCGGAACCGGGGAATCCGGATAATCATGTACTGCATTTCTGGCTGAATGAACCCAATGTGGAAGGAAAGAAAGGGCGCATACAGGCTAATATTTACGGCAGCAATGGAATGAAAGAATTTTACCAGTCAACAAGGATATTCCTGCACGAAGATTTTTATACGGTCCGCACCTATCCCGATAAGATCCACTGGCTCACCATTGCAGAATACTGGAATAATATTACCTGGAGCCAATCGGTACCCTATGGTTTCAGGATTACCCTCGGAATAGGCAAACCAGCAGAAGGCGAAAGCGATTTGTATTTCATTCTTGATGCACAGGATTGCCAGCTTTTTGAAGGTGGGAGACAAAAATACACGACCATCTGGGCAGAAACCAATGAAAACGTAAAGGTTCCCATTGGAGAATGGTCTACCCTTGAATATTACTACAAGGAAGGAAATGAGAAAGAGGGACGGTACTATCTCGCCATTATAACTGACCAAGGTGAAAAAGATGTGATCTTTGATCTTAAAAAAATTACCCATAACACGAATGATCCGGATCCTGACGGGGTATCTGATTTCAATCCATTGAAATTGTATACATCGAAAGGCCTGATTGATTATATGAACAGCATGGGAAAAACGCTGCAGATCTATTGGGATGATTTCAAGCTATGGAAAGATAAACGCCCCGGTCAATAAATATAAAATCAACTAAAATGAAACAATTATTTCGGTTTATCATTTTGATATCCCTTGTGTTATCGGTGAATAAAGGAGTATCTGCCATTTCAGATTTTGAAAAAGTTAAACAACGCGTTGTGGAAGCGTTGATGCAACCTGAAGTTGACGATGACCGTACCGAATTATTGATCAATTCTTTCAGGCAGGACAGTACATGGCCCGGCATAAATTATGGCGATGTTTCCAATACCGGGTTTGAGCACCGTTTCCATTATGCAAACATGGTTTCGCTGGCGCGTGCCTACAAAAACAAATCTTCAAACTACTATAAAAAGAAAATAGTCAGGGAAACCATAGTTAAAGCGCTTGCCTATTGGGTCAGGAACGACTTCTTCTGCGACAACTGGTGGTATAATCAAATAGGCACACCGAGCAGCCTGGTCAGTTTGATGCTGATCATGGGGGATGAGTTGCCGGACGATCTGGTTGAAAAAACACAGCCCATCATCGGGCGTGCCCACCTGAATGCTTCCGGTGCCAGGCCCAGCGGGGACAGGATAAAGATTGCCGGCATTCTTGCCGAAAACCTGCTTTTTTTAAACGATGCCAGGCAATTTGAGGAAGTAATTAGAGTAATTGAAGGTGAAATAAAGTTTGTACCATGGATTGGCATGCAATACGGATATACTTACCGACGCAACCAGGGCGGCTTGGGTACCGGGGAAGCCAACGGGCGGGGTATGCAATACGATTACAGTTTCCATCATCGCATTGACGGGGTAAACAATACGCTTTCCTACGGTCTGGGATATGCTGATGCTTTTGTGGAATGGGCAGTATATACTGCCGGTACCCAATATTCCTTTTCCGACGAAAAACTGGAACAATTGACAGACTACTGCCTGGATGGTATCTGCAAAACCGCTGTTTTTGGCAGATACCCGGATGCCGGAGCCAAAAACCGAAGCATTGCTCGTAAAGGGGCCTTACGGGCTTATAACGCGAGTATGGCTGAGAATCTTTTAATTGCAACAGACTACAGGAAAGATGAGATCCAGGAAATTGCAGACATCCGGAACAAAGGGATAAAACCAACCCTGTCGCATGCTACCTTCTTCTGGCATTCGGAGCATTTTTCATTCCAGCGGCCGGATTTTTTTACATCGGTGAGAATGTATTCAACCCGGACCCACAACATGGAACAGCCTTACAACAGTGAAGCTTTGTTCAATCACCACAGGGGCGATGGCACCAATCATATTTCCCGGACAGGCGATGAATATTACGATATAGCACCTGTTTTTGACTACCAGAAAATACCCGGTGCAACCATTATGCAAAAACCTGAGATGCCTTCTGAAGGTGAAATTCAAAAGCTGGGACTAACGGATTTTGCCGGCGCGGTGACAGACGGAAAGTACGGTGCGGCAGCTTTTGATTTTAAAAGTCCGCACGATCCGCTGTGTGCAAGAAAATCCTGGTTCTTTTTTGATGAGGAGTATGTATGCCTGGGAACGGGGATTTCATGCAAAGAACTGCTTCCCGTGGTTACTACATTGAATCAATGCCTGCTTCGGGATGATGTTACCATTTTCAGTAACAATAAAAAATTGGTTATTGAGAAGGGGGAAAGAGCATTTGATGAGGTGAACTGGATTTTGCAGGATGGGATTGGCTATGTATTCCCGGAACCAACCACGGTAAATGTCAAAAACAATAGGGCCACCGGTTCGTGGTATTCCATAAACAGACAAACCGATTCACCCAGGGATGAAATAGAAATGGATGTATTTAAACTCTGGATCGACCATGGAGAAAGGCCAAGCGACCAATCTTACCAGTATATCGTTGTTCCTGCAACAACGATCGATAAGCTGGAACAAAACACTTCCAGAAACAATGTGATTATATTGTCAAATACACCAGAATTACAGGCCGTAAAGCATTCAGGTTTACAGATGTGCCAGGCGGTATTTTACAAAGCCGGGGAGGTTCAGGTTACCGATAAGATAAGACTGAAGTGCCATAGTCCGGGGATGGTAGTGTTGAAAACAGATGGAGAAAATATTACCCGGATTTCGGTCTCCGATCCCAACCGCGAACTGGGTAAAATCCATCTCACTGTTACAGCTAAAATGGATAAAGCAGGAGAGGATTTTAAAGTTGTATGGAATGAGAAGGAAAAGGTAACTGAAATGGCCATTGAGTTACCCCAGGGCCCATATGCCGGGCAAAGTGTAACAATTGACTTATAATACCAAAACCATTCATTAATTTTAACACTTTAACTATCGAAAAATGAAAGCGATCGTTTATCCTTTTTTGCTATTGTTACTGTTGACTGCTGTCAATGCAACGGCCCAGGAGCTTTACACGCCTGTGGGTGTGAAAATGCTGGAGAACAAGAGCTTTGATAATTCCGATGAGGCCAGGCAGGAGATCCTGGAACTTTACCAAAATCTGAGGGTGACAGATGTACTGGACGGGATGGACCTGATCGGGTTGCAGGACATCGGCCTGATGCACAATGATATCCGTCCGCTGTGGAGGGATGTGGATGATTTTTCCCACCGGGTCCTGGGATTTGCTGTTACGGTACGCTATGTACCTACAGATGTGAGGGTGGGACAAAACTCATTCGACAAAATTGACGATGCCAAGGCCTGGAAAAGTGAACAGTACGGCAGGGCCAGTGACAGGGGCTGGGTACAATCCGGCAAGCCGGGGGATGTAGTGGTGATGGATGTAAACGGGGTCGAGGAGACCGGGAACATTGGCTCCAATAACAGCCTTGGATGGGCGGAAAATGGTTTTGTCGGTGTGATTACCAACGGGGGTGCAAGGGATACCGATGAGATCATCAAAACAAGGGGGATCCCGGTTTATTGCCGGAATGCATACAGCACCAGGGGCATCAGGCCGGGAAGGCTGATCATAGAATCTTACAATTTCCCCATCAACTGCGGAGGTGTCCTTGTCTACCCGGGAGACCTTATCGTTGCCGATGGTGACGGGGTGATCGTGGTGCCCCGGGAACATGCAAAGCAGGCAGGACAGCTGGCCAGGGAGATTATGGAGGGTGACCAGCGAGGACGTGCCAGCCGCTACAGGAATCTCGGCATTCCGTTGGATGAGACCGTAAAACCGTATCAGGAGGAGAAATAATATGCTAAATGGAGTGACTATGCCTGAATGGAAAAATGACGATGAATTGTTCCGGATGATCAGGCAGGAACTTTTCTCAGCCGTAATCGGAGACATCATGGACAAGCAGGGATACCTGCACCAGTTTCTCCCGCCACAGATACAGCCCCTGGATGATGAAATGTTTGTTGTCGGCAGGGCCATGCCGGTCCTGGAGGCAGATACCTTCGGGGAACTGGTGCCGGGTACGGCCAATGAGTTGATGAACCAACCCTTTGGCATGATGCTGGATGCACTGGACGACCTGAAGAGAAACGAAGTTTATCTTTGCACGGGTGCTTCTCCGCGTTATGCTTTATGGGGGGAACTGATGACAACTCGCGCCCTGAAGCTGGGTGCCGCTGGGGCTGTCCTGGATGGATATACAAGGGATACCAAAGGCATACTCTCATTGAAATTTCCCACGTTCTGTTGTGGCCGGTATGCCCAGGACCAGGGACCCAGGGGGAAAGTCATAGATTTCAGGCTGCCCGTTGAAATACAGGGCGTCTGCATCCAGCCCGGCGATATTGTAATAGGTGATGTAGATGGGGTCTGCATCGTTCCTCAGAAACATGAGGCCGACATCATCTCCCAGGCCATCGAAAAAGCACGGGGAGAAAAACTGGTCAGGAAAGCCATTGAAAAAGGAATGAGTGCAAGCGAGGCTTTTAAAAAATACGGGATCATGTAAAAATGCTGGCTGCTGAATTATTATATGATGCAAAAGCCATACTGGGTGAAGGTCCGGTGTGGGATACAGATAAAGGGGAACTGATGTGGGTGGATATTGAGAGAGGAGAGCTCCATTTTACCAGGCCTGAGACCGGAACCGATAGAAAAATGGAGCTGGGAGCAAAAGTTGGCATGGCAGTTCCCACAAAGGATGGGAAAATACTTGTGGCACTGGAAAATGGCCTGGCATTTATAGGTGATGATGGCACACCGGAGATCTTTGCTGATCCTGAGGCCGGACTGCCAAACAACCGGTTCAATGATGGAAAATGTGCACCCGACGGACGCCTGTGGGTGGGTTCAATGGATATGGATTATGAAACCAATGAGAATGCAGGCTCACTTTACCGGCTTGATGCGGACCTGACACTTACCAGATGCCTGACAGAAATTACTGTGTCAAACGGGATGGCCTGGGCACCCGATGGGAGGACCATGTATTATATTGATTCACCAACCTACACTGTTGCCGCCTTTGATTATGAGCTTCAAAACGGCAGAATCAGCCGCCGGAGAACCATCATTGAGGTGCCCGGAGAGCATGGTGCGCCGGATGGTATGAGCATTGATGTGGAGGGCATGCTATGGATTGCACACTGGGATGGCGGAAATGTTTC
>Ga0111175_1048_pt1 | contig 23741 bp, 19 predicted proteins | sample DeeMarSWOR324_28_FD_80228 | JGI IMG/M metagenome (GOLD analysis project Ga0111175, IMG submission 80228) | Bacteroides sp. SM23_62
CAAATCTGTTGAAATAGATTGCAAGCATGCAGCAACTGTAATTTTATGGCACTTATCAAAAAAGCTACACTCTAAACATTTATAAGGGGCTTCCCCATGAAGTATATCTTCTGCTTGCTGGCCAAAACATTCTTTTGAATCCCATTCGTTTTTCATAAAATCCCTGATTAAAGTTATAATGGTCTATATTGCTAACGTTTTAACTCACAGGTTTTTGAGATGCTCGGCAGAGCAAAACCCAGTGTAGTTTTTTGTTATGTGTTCTTATTATTGCGTCTATTGGAATTATTTTCACCTGAAGCAACAAGGATCTCATCACGAATCCGAACATACTTGATAAACTCTTAATGTCCAAATCGAATAGCCATTCGTAATACTTCTTCAGGTAATTGTTTAATCCTTTTATTGGTGAGTGGTAAAAATATTACAGCCAAGATTTTTCTATGCAATCATTTTGTCATTTCCCACAGCATTTTTTGAATTTCTTTCCACTGCCACATAAACAGGGGTCATTCCGTCCAGGTTTCTTTTCTGCAATTACGGTCTGATTATTTAAGTCTGGTAAAAATTGAACTAATGGCACAGGATTCTCATCAGATCCTATCTCGAGATGTTTTTTATCATCAGGAATTGAGTCTAAATCAATGACTCCTCCAATTATGTACCTGAGGTTCTTGGTTCCTCTTATACCAAATTTCGCAGCTTGTGCTATTTTTTCCTTATCAAAAACCACGACTGGGCACATCTTGCAGAAATGGCTGCCCGGAAGATTAGTCATAAATTCTCCTTCATCGGAATCAGTTTTAACATATAATAAAATCGTACAACTTTTTTCTGCCAAATCAGAACCGCACTCTGGGCATTTAGTCAAGTTGTATTCATCACTATAATACTTGCGTCTTGGTTTTGATAAATCTATATTTTTCATTTTATTCGTCATATTTCATTTTTACTTCACCATCAAACTTGCAACAGGCTCTCTTCACCTCGTCGGCAAGGGATGTGAATATTCATTGTTCCTATACTGCTAATCTGGAGGTATAACGATTCTTGTTTTATTATACATAACGGCGGAGTGAAGCTGCTTGCACAAGCTGGTGGAATACCTTTTTGCCTAATCACCCGATATGAGTTTGCAAAAAGCATGACAGCCAGCAAGTATGCTGCAGCGATTTATTCTAGTTCTCTATCCGATAATGATATCAATACGTTGGGATTCAGCAATATATATGGTGTTGCATGGTGTATTGTGAATATCTTAATTAGTCCTGGTTGGAATGGTTATAGGTCCTTCAGAGCATCTTCCAGGATGGGCATATCTTCCTTGATGGTTTCCCAAACAACATCAAAATCGATACCCACATAATCATGAATTAGCTTATCTCTCATACCAGACATTGCTCTCCATGGTACATTTGAATGAATCTTTCTGAATTCCTTCGAGAGATTTTTTGTTGCTTCTCCGATAATTTCGATATTTCGGATGACAGCATCCTGGATAAGCTCATCGTTTTCAAACTCTTCTCGGGTAAGATTCTCAGTATACTTCCTGATTTTAGTAATAGCCTGAAGTATGTGATCGATGTATGGTCTATCGTCTTTCAAGCTCTATAGATAGTTTGAAGATCATTCATGATATTGTTTTTAATGATCTCGTTTTTTAAGGAACCCATCGTAACTAAGTCAACTTTAATTCCTAGTTTATCAGAGAGCTCATTCTCCATATGAATGAGTTTAAGTAGAGAATAGGTTTTTTTAAAACTCACTAATATATCAATGTCACTTGTTGCAATATTTTGATTACGGGCATAAGAACCGAATATCCCAACGAATTCTGGATCGTAATTTTTCAAATAGGATACTATGATATTCTGAACTTCCTCACGCAACATAGAACAAAGTTATGTAATTTGAATAAACTTCTAGTTCACTTGTTTCGTTTGACTTCATAACCTGACTTTTAATAATAAATCGAAGCGATTTTTCTGGCAGTTGTAGATTTCATTCCATTACTCGTGTTTCAGGTATTCTAATAAAAATCTTCATCCAAAATACCCTTGATTTTATTCTTGATTCTGTAGGAGAATTGTTTTTCCGTTAACATTTTTTCCAGATTTTCGGTGACTTTTACTTCGTTCTTATGGATGCTCAGGTAACGGAATATTTCAGAAATCCATTGTCTTGTTTGATTGGTAGACTCCGTTTCATATAAATCACGAAATAATACCGGGATCAAATCCTTCAGATAATCTTTTCTTTTCACAAATCTGAATACTTCGAGTTTAAAATGAACGTCTTCAAGTGAGACCGGTGGAGGGATCTCTTTGAAAGATTCAATGAGCAGTTTGCTGGCTTTATCATTGTTCATGGACACCAGTGCGGATAAGGTTTCAAAAGCTTTGAGCCTTTTTTCATTATCCCCGGTCGAAAGCATTTCCCGATATTCTTCAACGGACCTATTTTTAAGAAACAAATTGACGACTTCAGATAAATTCGTTTCATCATTCGGATCAATACCAGATGATTCATCCATTGATGAATCTGTTCCGATGATCTCAACCATTTCAAAATCTTCACAGGAATGTTCATTTCCGTCATATTTCTTTTCCTCAATTAATTCTTTACAGCTATCATAGTTTTCGTTTTCAAGCAATTCTTCAACATATGGTTCAAATTCAGGATCATTCAGGCATATTCCATATTCAGAAGGGCCATGTAACAGGTACGGGAAGAAATAATTGCAATTGGAACAATTTCTTTCAAAGCCCAGGTTATCTTCATCATCTGCAGTTTTCATATATACACAGGTTTTGGTATCAAAAATCAGGGTATCAGTTTAATATGAGAATCTGTGATCAATCATAAAATGGCAGCCTGAACTGGGTAGCTTCATTTTTCTGTTCCTCTTGAGGAAGGTTTCCACGTTCTCTGTCATTTTCCTCCCCCATGGCATCTGCTTCCTCCTTAATGGCATCTGTTTCCTCCTGTATTTCTGCATTTGCCATTCTCATTTTCCGGATTACCCTGTAGAGTTTCGTCCTGAATCCTTCCTCGGAATCCGAGTCTTCGGTAAAAAGTTCATGATAATGCTCTTCAATAACAGCATTTATATCCTCAATAACACTGTCCGGCTTATCATCACGGCCGGCGTAATCCTCGTCCTCATCATCAATATCAATACCTGAATAATAATCCGGTTCATCCTCATCATCCGGCCAATCGTAATAGCCATATTCATCATACGCCTCCTTCCTGGTAAACCTCGGGTCACCTTCCTCCTGTAAACGAACCCAGTAATTACGCAGCCAGGTCTTCCTTTCTTCAGGTGTCGGGATACTCACTTCCCCCATGTTCATCAATTCATAAACCTTTACCCATTTTTCATTAACCCAGACAGCCAATCCGGGATTCAGCACATAATACCCCCTGTACAATCTTTTAAACAATTTCTTATTATAAGGATTACTGCTCCCGGTCTCATGTTTGGACAGATTTGCCGACAGATAGGTACGTTTTTTCCTGTATTCCGGCAGCAGTATTTCAGGATAATCTTCCACGGCTTTCTCCAGATCCCCGGCCTGCACACCCCTCGGCGCCAGGAAAAAATCATAATCTTTATATACAATGACCTGCTGTAGTGCAATAAAAAAGTTCAGCAGGAAATATTCGATCTTATGGCTGTCAATCTTTATCAGGCAATCGTCCACCGAGATCTTGATATGATCCGTAAGCAGGTAAGTGCATATTTTGTCGAGCTTGCAGAGGTATCCGGGGCTGGACCATGCATGGTACAGGGCGATCCTGAAAGGGTTTCTTCCCAGGTTATCGGTCAGGGTGGGATTTGCTTCACAGGCGGTAAGGAGTTCCAGGATCTTCATGCTTCCCGATTGTACAGCAGCCATGAGGGGGGTCATATTGAGCTGATCGCGGTAATCCACCCCATATTTCCTGATATTCTGCTCTACTGCCTGCACGTTATCGGTTAAATATTCGCTGTAGTACTTCCTCAGCACAGATCCCTTCTCACTCTCATACCTGTCGGCCCTGCGGTATTTTAGTTCGGACAGGTCCATTATGCTTTCAATATCATCATACATGAGCGCATAGGCAAACAACATGTCTTTTGCCTTTTTGTTGTAGTGATCCGGATCAAGGGCCTGTTCTCTCAGGTCCTCCCTCTTATCCGGTGTAATCGGCTCCCAGTCGGGTTCTGTGATCTCGAGGATGGATCGCCTGATCTCTTCGGCCTGTTCTGTTTTACCCTGCATTTCCAGTTTCCTGGCCTCCTTCTGCCATTCTTCTCTTGATGACTCTTCCTTTTTCAGGCTGACACTTTCTTTCTGTTCGGTAAGCCCCAGCAGGACAAGTATTTCATGCCGCTTTGATGATTCCAGCAGGTACAACCCGTCAAAGGCCCGTGTTACTGCAACATACAGGGAGTTGATAAATATCTTGTAAGCTTCCAGTGATTTATCGGATTTATCTTTCCCTCTTGAAAAAGTGATCCCTTCCCCATTGACATCTTCTATTCCCACTCCCCTGGTTATCTCATGAAACTCCCTGCTGTTGGAACTTATGAAGTTCAGTGCTATGATATTGGGGTACTCCAATCCCTTTGCCTCCTGTATGGAAAATACCAGCGGGGTTTTAAATATCTTCCGTGCCTCTGCCTTTTCTTCCGGCCGCATTACCAGCACTGCATACCTGGTTGAACGCATGGTCAGGTCATTCATCTGTTGCCTTACCTCCCGGCTATCGTTCAGAAGATGTACCTCCCCTTTTCTGGGGATCACCGGGTCAACAAGGTAAGTACTTTCCCGGTCAATCGAACCGAAACGGCTGTTTTTGATCTTCAGCAATTTGTTGGCAATGGTGGTCACATCTGCCGAGTTCCTGTAGTTCGACCTGAGTATCTGTATGTCACTGTTACTGAGTTCATGCTTGTAAAACATGGTCTTCACGTTGGTCCAGGAAAAGAAATTCGGATGGACATTCTGATTCGAATCCCCGCAAAGAATGAAATTATCGTTGTTTTTCAGTGATTTAAGCAAAATATAGAGCTGAATATTCGTAAAATCCTGTACCTCGTCTATCACGATAAAATCATACCTGGGTTTGCAGTAATCCAGCCATCGCCATGATACCATATTCAGGTCGTAATAATTATTTTTTTCCAGGAACTCAAGGTATTTCCGGAAGGCATCATATACCTTTTCGCGTTCCTCCTTCAAGAAGATCGATTGTTTGATCCCCAGTCCCAGGTAGTCTTTATACTCGAGGTACTCCTTTGTAATGTCCCTTCCGGTCAGCACCCCCCGGAACTCTTCGAACAATTTGTAATGATCCCTGATACCGAATGAATGACTGCGTGGATGCAGCCACCGTTCAAAACCCCGGTGATCAAGTTCGATGCCCTTTATGATTTTCAGGCTGTCAAGGAACTCCTTAAAGGAAAGAAAATCTATTTCCTGCCTGTTGTTTTCATAATTATTGGCATAGTAAAGCCTGGACGAGTTTTCAACCAGGTAGGGACTCAGTGTGACATACAGACCATCTCCCTTCAGTGTTTTCAGCTTTTCAAGCGTAAGAACCGTCTTACCACTGCCGGCAGAGCCAATAATTATCACCGGAGGCTGTATTCTGTAAAGCTTTTCCTGGTCATCATCAAAGGATATGACCTTATCCAGCAGGTGAAAATGAACCAGGCGCGGATTTACATACACCATTTCATCCCCGGCCGTTTTTCCTTCGTCCTCAATGCTCCCGGCATCTCCCGTATCATCCATCTTATGCAGAGGCTCCAGCTTATCTTCGTCGATTGCAGCACCACGCAGGAAACGTGATTTCTCATACTCATGGTTGTAAATCACCTCCAGCAAGAGCAGGTAATTCCGGTCATTATACCATCCGAATTTGAACAGCAGCCTGCTGGTCTGATCCAGTTTTGCCCGATACAGTCCGTTGACAGCCAACTTCTTTACCTCTGCAGCAGCAAAATTCCCGGACTCCAGGTAACCAACCGTCCTTTCAAACTGCTTTTTAACCTTAGCGTAGTCCAGTTCACTGTAATATAAAATATTCATAAATAGCTAATATTCTGAATGTTAAAGATTCAAATAATACCCGGGTACCTGATGTCGCCCAGTGCTGCCCAGTGCTGCCCAATGATCGCCACCGTTTGATAAGGTGCCCTTCAGAACAGCAATATAAAGTTGATATTATCCACTGGAGAAGTAAAATCTAAGGTCATTTTTATATCAACATCTTACTAACCTGTCCTGTGAAAAAACCCGCAAATCGTTATTTGAAAAATGGAAAATTATGTCAGGCGCATGGAAATTATGTGAAAATGAAACAACCAACCTTTGTTCCATCACCCGGTCAATCATATATCCACCTTTTTGAAAAAAACTATCCCTTCGGAGGGATACAAATATTATTCATCGGTGACCTGTTACAGCTGCCACCGGTGGTACAGGATGAAGAATGGGATTATCTTGCCCTTTATTATCCGGGTGTACATTATTTGAATCCAGCGAAATACAAGCTGTTCACGGCGGAGTTCCAGAATCCGTTATCTGTCAATACCCGGGTTGCTTTCAGGGTTGTGTAAGCCGATTCGAGCCTGTATTTTGATACCCAAACAATATGGTACTCACACTTGTAAATGACATGAGACAGTTTCTTGTACTTACCCATGTCACATATATAGGTATAGCCGACAGAACATTACCACCCCCGAAGGAGGTGGGATTTTAATATAAACTAAATGGCTGTTCTTTCAGCATCACTGTTCATCAAAGTTTATTAGCCTCTGAAGATCCTCCTCCAAGTGGTTCGATAATCTTTCCTTGCATCCACGGATATCACAATTTGTGACATCAATGATTCTTCGTTAAAATGTTCTCGATATTTTCAAGGAATTTCTCAGCATCAGGTAAGAGATCCTGAAGTGTTACTTTGCTGAATTCGGTATAATCATCATAATCCCCTGATTGTCTTAGATCAAATACTGATCGGCAAGGTTTGCATGCCCTGCTGGATTGTAAGAAATTCATCATATAACTCCTTTTAACGTTTATATTTTGTGTAAAGAAACCGAGGTATCATGAATCATTATTTGGCTTTTCCCTAATCCAACTTACTCATCAGTGCATCATGCAATAAGTTGCTAACGGCGGAGCTAATCTGCCATGAAACTGCGTGGCAGTGACTTTTTAAATACCAAAAGATTTGGAGCGGAAGACATACCTAGAAAACCGCTGATGTTTTGTGGTCAGGTTTAGCGGACTGTTATAAGATGTTGAGATCCGGGAATTTCTTCGCAATACAAGCCTCGCATGTATAGCCATCCTTACCGACTGAATATCCGTCTTCGCCTAAGTGTATCACTGTTCCACACGTTGCACATTTGGTCGGTTCGAATTCAGGAGGATTCTCCAGAACCTCGAAGTTGTATTCGTTCGTTCCGCAGTAAACGTAGATTTCGGTTTCAAAATCATTTCGACATTTCTTGCAATTTTTCCAGTGTCCTGAATGATTCTCATTGTGATGGTATCCGCAGAGAGTCAGTCTCCGATGGTTACGAGAGCAGCTGTTGCGCGCGTATGAAAACATGACGTAATCCTGTTCGTCGTCACAGATCCAATTACCGCAGCATTCAGTCCGGACCAAATTCTTGGTTGCACCACATAGTCCGCACTTCTTCTCCAAATTCGGTGATGCCACTGCTACCTTGCCTTTTGATATTCGTTTCTTGGTGCTCATGAAATACTTTTAAATTCTTATTAAGGAGGAACTTAGCTGCCACAAAGCTGCGTGGCCATGACTTTTGATCTATTACCATATTTGATGAGGGAGCCATACTCTTCTATACCTTCAAAGTTTTGTGGTCATGGTTTAGCGCCTTGTTATCACTCTTCTTTCTGTAATTCCATGATCCTAAAAACCGCATCTTCTAAGTCCATGTCATAGAGATTCAATGCTTCTTCATCATCTATGGTAATACCAAATGCGGCCTCAATATCAGCAAACGGCTCTGTGCCCTTAATAATATCAGGTGGATCATCAGTTGACCACATACAGCACATTTGTTTTGAATCAACATTTTCACGGTAGTGCCGTCTGTGTTTTTGGTAAATTTCGTGTAGCGTCTGGTATATTGATTCGTGGTTACTCATTTTAATCTGTGAAAACATATATTCCACTGCCAGTATCGGCATTACAACAAATATACAACATATAATACTGCTAAGCAGCTAGACAAAAACTGATTACCGTATGCCAATATAAATGATAGCAGATTGTAACACTACCCTCCATAGATCTGACACCAACGGCAACTATATTATGTACATCATAAAAATATTTACTTTTCAGGACTATACTTATGGAAACGTGGGGCAAAATTAAACTGGGAATGCGGCAATATTCAGCAAAAGAAAAAGTTAACCTGATTAAGAACCTTTTCAAAGGAAGAGAGGATGTTTTTGCCCGGTACTGGGAGAAAGGTAAGAAAAAAGGCTACATGCCGGCATACCAGTATGACCCCTACATGTACCGGCTTCATGTAATAAAAGGTGGTACCTTTGATGAATTCAAAGACAAAACACTCCTTCCCCTTACTGATCATCAGATCTTTAAACACCTCGATGGTGAACAATTGATCGGTATCTACCCCTTACTGATAGATAATACTTCATGGTTTATCGCAGCAGATTTCGATAAGGAAAACTGGGCAACGGATTGCGGGACTTTCATTGACGCTTGTAAAGAAAACGAGATACCTGCCTATCTCGAGCGATCCCGTTCCGGCAAAGGAGGTCATGTCTGGATATTTTTCGATCAAGCCTGCCCGGCCGTCATTAACCGGAAAATCATCACAACCATACTCGATCAGTCAGGAATCATTTCGGTTTTCGATAAAGGATCCAGTTTTGACAGACTGTTCCCGAATCAGGATCGCCTGTCCGGTAAAGGTCTGGGCAACCTGATCGCACTCCCACTGTATAAACCTGCCTGGGAACAGGGGAACAGTTGCTTTGTTGATGAACAGTTGAGGCCTTATCCGGACCAGTGGGACTTCCTTTCAACCGTTCAAAGGGTTCAGGTTTCTCATCTTGAAAAAACATACAACACGCTTCAAAGGAAATCCGCAATTATGCCGTCTCCAACAAGGCATCTTTCTGATAGACCACAGATTATTCTTGACCATGCGATCCACTTGAACCGCGAAGGCCATACACTGGCGCTGATCAATTTCCTGAAGGATCAACTCATTTTTGCCAATTCCGAATATTTTGTTAAAAAGAAAAGTGGCAGATCCACATGGGGTACCGTGCAGTATTTCAGGTTTATCGAAGAAACGGATCAGGAAGTTATTGTACCAAAAGGTTTTATCGGAAGACTGCTCCGGTTCTGTAATCAACATAAAATTGATTATGAATTTCTGGATAAAAGGAAGAAGAAGGATAGTGTTGATTTTTCGACAAATTTAAGTCTCAGATCTCATCAGAAGACAGCGCTAGAAGCATCAGCCCGGAAAGATTTTGGAGTAATTACCGCACCTCCGGCTTCAGGGAAAACCGTGATAGGGCTAGCGATCATTGCTGAAAAGAAACAGCCTGCCTTGATCATTGTACACCGCAAACAGATTTTAGAGCAATGGACGGAGCGGATTGAGGCATTCCTGGGTATCCCCAAAAAAGAAATCGGCAGGATCGGACAGAGAAAAGCCAGGCCGGGCCGCGCTATCACTGTGGCTATGATCCAGAGTCTTAGTAAATTCATTGATAAGCAGGAAAATCAAGAATTTGCTCAATCATTTGGAACCGTTATCATAGATGAATGCCATCATATCCCTGCAGAGACATACAGAAAAACCATTTCCAGGCTTTCACCTTATTACCAGTACGGGTTGACTGCAACACCATTCCGCAAAGGGAATGACGGGAGAATAATATTCATCCACCTGGGTGAGATAATTGCGGAAATCAAAGAACAGGAAATTGAAAAATACAAACGAGCCAGGATCATTGTAAGGAACACTTCCCTGGATATGCCTTTCAATCTCAAAACAGATCCGTTTGAAGTATTATCGAAAGTACTCGTGCATGATTCAGCCAGGAACAGGCTGATAATTAATGATGTAATAAAAGAATTGAACAGGGGCAATAAGGCAGTTATCATCACGGAACGAATTGAACACATTGCCACCCTTTACCAATTCCTGAAGCAATCCTTTGAAACAGTCACTTTAAGTGGTGAGGATTCGGAAAACAGCCGGAAAACAAAATGGAAAATACTCAATGAAGGAAATTTTCAAGCATTGATAACAACCGGGCAGTTTTTCGGTGAAGGAACTGACTTGCAGAACGTCTCTCATTTATTCCTCGTCTATCCCTTTTCATTTAAGGGAAAACTGGTCCAGTATATGGGCCGTGTCCAAAGATCAGAGATCAATCCGGTTATTTATGATTACCGGGATTATAAGATCGAGTATCTGAATCGTCTTTTTCTGAAAAGAAATACATACTACCGGCATCTGGAAAAAAATGCCTCTTTGTTTGACGAGCTGGAAAAAAACGAAAGCTTATCTGAGCGTGTTACTATCATTAAGAAAACGGTTAATATACCTATTGATCAACTGGACTGCCGTTATGGAGCAGTTGCTTTCAGATACAAGATTCCTGAAGTACAAGCAGAACTGGAATTTGAGATAGAAAATGTTGATATCCGGCCGGAATTTGATGTGCTTAAACCCTATTTTGTCAAAATTCTGAAGTCAAAAAATGTTCAGGTTGACATACAGGCAGAAATTGAGCAAGGGAAACTGATTTCCCAAATGGCTGTTTCCGGTTGTGTGGACAAGATCAACCAGGAAATCATTGAAAGTGCAAAATTCCACTTCATTGAAAAGAGTATTATCGGAAGAAATTATGCTCCGGGAACTGAAGAGAATTTGCTCGATATCATGGGAGTACAAGATGGACAAGATGGCAAATCCATTTATAACTCAGAAGAAGCATTGCTGAATGATCTTTTACAGAATAAAAATGTCAAGCATTACAGGCATTTGAGGTATCTGGCTTCCAAACATGATGGTTCTGTTTGTAAGCTCCGTTTTGTCCTGGATCCATTCTCATTTGTGTTCCTGCTCAGCGGGGCTGAGCAGTACCATATGATCCTTGAAACCCTCGACACCGAAGAAGCCACTTACATCTGGCATATTGATAAAAACCCACTATTACTTCCGGATACAATACGTGAAATTGATCAGGATCTGAATGTAATAAGAAACAAAGGAAGACAGCATTTCCTCGAGCATCAACCTGAGAACTTCAGCAGGATCATCCATGATTACTCAGAAGAAAGAAAGGGATTCGTTTTATGGAGAGATATGCTGGAAGAAAGACTGGTGTGATTTTGTAATATTTCAAGGCCGGATGAATTTCAGGCAACAATTTTTGTTTGAAACATCAGCTTTTGGTTCATCTGGTTGTATTCTTCAGGTGACATATTTAATATATCCATCGGAAGCTTAAATTTCCTAAATGTCATTATCTCCGGAAACATGGTCAATTTCGCGCGCTCAAATATATCTTTACCATTGAAATCAGCAGAAACAACAATTATATCAATATCACTATCATCATGCATTTCCCCTGTAAGTGCAGAGCCAAATAGGGCGATTGAATCAACCTTAATACCGCTATTGATCAAGGATTCTTTCAGATGATGAATGATTTGATTTATTGTTGTTTGATCCATGATTGTGTTTCTCTTGTACTATTTAAAATATCTTCAGTCCTTTTTTTCGTATATGCTTCAAATAGTTTACGTAAATCCTCCGGATATCTGGTTGGAACGGAAATCTTATTTAAAGTAAAGACAAATTCATAGGTCGAATCACTTATTTGCAGGTCGAGCTTCTCTACAAAGTATATTAAACTGTGTGATTTGGGAGGGTATTCACCCGTATGTTTTACCAGGAGTCCTTTCAGAGCTTTTTCAAGACTAAGATGACACATGAAAATACAATATACATAACGTCCTGATTTAAACATATCGACAGCTGTCTCAAGATCATAATCCGACTGAAAAAACCATTCTTCATATTTCTTTGCTTCTGTCATATTACAATTCAGCACATCATTTGCACATCAAGGTCAAAATTCATACCTCAATCCCTTCTTCTTCAATAACATTATAAAGTGGAGTAAGGGAGTATTTTTCCCAGTGATCATGATGGTGGATAAGCGTACTTATCGCTTGTTCCGTTTCTAATTCAATGTCCAGAAGACGATAACGAAGATTTTTTTTATTTTCCTCCGTGGCTGGGATGCTGGTAAGTCTCAGTAGATCCCAGTCCGATTCCTTTCCATGATCACCTCTCGCTCTGGAACCGAACAGGATGATTCTGGCTTCAGGATCAAGTTCAGAAACGGTTTTTTTTATTTTTAATAATATTTCTTTTCTATTTGCCATTATTCAAAAATACTTTAATCATTAATAAAAATCCTAACTTCTAATAAGAGTTTTACACTAACTTTAAAATTGCTTTCAATCAGACAAGATACTTTATGCCAGGATCAGAACACAAAAAGATAGTACCTTATTACAGGAAACCCAGGGACATGTCCCTGGATCAGTGGCAGGCCGGACTGAGGAAACAGTTTGCATCGGAACAGAAATTCAAGATCACCAACCTGGGCAATCACCCGGTATATTCGGATTTTGAAGTTTATAACCCGGAAACAGACAAAACATACAAGGTATCCATCAGGGATAATATCAGCAGCTTCAATTACTGTTCATGTCCGGATTTTAAAATCAATACGCTGGGAGCCTGCAAACATGTCGAAAATGTACTGCTTAAACTGCTCCGGAAAAAAACCTGAAATTCTTTGCCCGGTTGCAAAAGAATGTCGCCTATGAACTGGACGGGAACCTGATATTCCGACCGGTCAGGCAAATGACGAACCTTTCAGGAATCTCCAGGAAGATATATTGTTCGCAGGAGCGCGGTTAGGTTCTGGCAAGAAACTGAAACGCTGGTTTAACCGGGTTTGGGGCTTCCTGTCCGGGAAAAGGGAATAGCATGCATACCGGATTTAACAGATCTGAGATATATATCAGGGAACCGTTTTCTTCTCCAGGTATGCCCGAACCATGCGTAACTCTCCGTGGGTGTATTTACCGTTTTGTGCGTTGTGTATTCCACCAATGGTATCAGATGATTCTTTTAATAGTTCAGTCACTGCCTGTACCGTCTCCTTCTGCAGCACGGTAAAAATGTCCAGTGCTCCCTCTCTGATACCCCTGACAATATGTCTCTCTACAGTGGATGATGCCAGGTCTCGAATGGCAGCTATCTCTCTGATCGATTTACCCTCGCTGATCATGGCCCAGGTGATCTTGTAGGTTTCCCCTTTTTCTTGTTGTACACTTTTCCTGCGTTTTCGTCCGCTTTTTGTGGATCCGGACCCGGGTTTTTCCTTTGCAGCTTTCTGTGCCATTTTCCACAATTCACCCCTGCGCTTTATATGCCCTCCTTGTACCGCTTCAGCTATTTTAATATTCCGGTCCGACAGGATGCTGTTAATTATATATTCTGCCCGCTCCAGTTTGCCCATGGCGATCATGATCTGCTGATCGATTTCACTAAGTGCGTTCCGGTAGGCTTTGGTACGGGTTAGATGCATCACTTCTGCAAGGTGAAACAGGAGCTGTTTCAGGTTCTCCTCCATAAAAGCGGTATAATATGCGCTTCCCTTTGCAATGCGCTCAAGCAGCATTTTCCGGTTGTTCTGCTGAAGCAATCGCTGTAACTGGCTGCGGAACAGGGATGTATTCTTCTTTTCATCCTTGAAACGTTCTAACAACATTTCGATCGCTTTTTCCATTCCCTCATCTTCAAACTTCAATTTACCCGCCATGGATTCTTGCAAATACTCCAGTTGCTTTGTAAGGCGGAAAAAATCAAATGTTGATCCAAGGATCTGTTCCATGTATAAACGCTGCCTTTCATGTAAAAGCTCAGGCAGTGGTTTCTGTTGCCCCATATTGCAGGAGAATTCCAGTACATCCCGATCGTTCATGATGGACGAGGTGTTGATCCGGGTCCGGAGGATCAGTCCATCTAAGCTCTGTAGCCGGCTTAGCGCCACATAGACCTGCCCGGATGCAAAGGCCTGTCCCACATCAATAATCGCTTTTTCGAAAGTAAGCCCCTGGCTTTTATGAACGGTTACTGCCCAGGCCAGCTTAACGGGATACTGCTCGAAGCTTCCGATGACCTCCTCTTCCACCTCTTTCGTATCTTCATTGATGATGTACCTCTTATTTTCCCACACTTCCTTTCGAAGCGTATACTTCTGCCCGGTGCCTGACATAACCACTACAATTTCATCATCCTCAATGCGATCAACGCGGGCAAGCTTACCGTTGACATAGCTTTTCTCTTCACTCGAGTCATTCTTTATAAACATGACCCGGGCACCCTCTTTCAACTCGATTTCCATGGGAAGGGGGTAGAGATTTTCCGGAAAATCACCGTAAATATCTGCTTCAAAAAAGACAGAATGAGCTGGAAGCGCTTCCAGTTTTTTACGGTTGATGCTGTCGGCAATGTAGTTGTGTGTGGTAATCGTGATGGCCTCCTGCTCTGTTCCAATCTGCTTTTCACTGTGGTAGTGGCTGTTGAGTATGGCGATATCCTCTTTTGTGGCTGTGTTGTTGCGCAGGTTGTTAAGGATCCTGATAAACCGGTCGTCATGCTGCCGGAAAATCCTGTCCAGCTCAATGTAAACCATCTTTTCTTCTCTGAATGCCTGTGCCTCAAAAAAATGCATGCTCCTGTAGTACCTTTGCAACAATGACCACTCCTCATCATTTACGATGGGAGGAAGCTGATGGAGGTCGCCTGTCATCAGCAGCTGGGTTCCTCCAAAGCTTTTAGCAAAGTTACCTTTCGCACTTCGCATCCGGAAGTCGATGGCATCCAGGATATCCGCACGTAACATGCTTACTTCGTCGATAATGATCAATTCCGTGGCCCGTAGCACCTTTCTACGCATGCTGTTCAGCGTATGTACCCTGGTAAGTGTGTGTTTTGTGTAGAACCGGGTTGTTTCACTGAGATTTGTAACCGGTTCCCTTTCCGGGATAAAGCTACCGAAAGGAAGCAGGAACTGGGAATGGATCGTAACTCCTTCTGCATTCAGGGCGGCAATGCCCGTAGGAGCGACGATAAGATAACTTTTATGTGTCTCATCAGCAAGTTGTCTCAAAAAGGTGGTTTTCCCGGTACCGGCTTTTCCCGTCAGGAAAAGATGACTGTCCGTGCTGTTGATAAAGCGGGCAGCCATCTCCAGCTTTGTTGTCTTATGATTCTGCATAAACGAAGGATTCCAGATGAGCCGCAATTTAAGCAAAAAGCACCTGTAATCTGCGGAAAAAATCTATTGTTTCCTTAACATCAAAGGTGAAAGTGTACTATTCATACCACGGTACATTATTGGTTTTATCTAAAAGTTTTTACCTTGTTGAGGTTAGAGTTTGAAGGACCTTAATAAGAATGAAATTTAATTAAGACCATGGTAAAAAATGTAATTCCAAAAGAAATTCAGCAGGAGGTTTCCGACATCATTGAAAAGTTCAATAAGAAACATTTCCGTGGAAGAACGGACAGTGTTGCCTATTTTGCAGAAATGAAAGGAAAATTTCTTTACCTGAAAAGAAAGGAGTATGGAAAAATCTCTCCTGTTGCGAGGCTCACCTATACAGGGGATATGAAAGAGTGGGAATTTGCCATTTTCAAATGGACCAGGGAACAATATGATCCTGATGAGTGGTTTTTTCCCGGCTCCAATCTATTCGACGGTACGATCGAAGGAGCTATGAAAGCAGGGCTGGAGGCATATCCGGTTTAGACAGAGTCATCCAACCATTATTCGTTAATCCAGCAATTTTATAATAATTGCCTGTGTTTCCGGCACTTGATAAATTACAGATCGATGAAACCATATGATGAGATAAGGAGAATATGTGAGAAGAACAGCAGGATGTCGGCTAAGCTTGTTGACGAATTCCTGATCGGGTATGCGGCCCGCCATCATGGACTGGAAAAGAAAATGAACCAGCAGTTTGCCCGGTACCGGCATGTGACGGGAAAGTTTGATAAGGGGATAGTAAACAGGATGAAGAGCCAGTATATTGCTCACCGGATCTTCAGGGAAGGGGGAATGATTGGGAAGTTAATGAATAACCCGGCATTGAAACGGTTCGAGGGGGAGGAGCGCGATTACCTGGAACAGCAGGCGGCAATGCCCTGGCGTTTCAGTTTCAGTGTGATTACAGGAGAGCCAGAGGATGAATTTTTTCTGATGGAGGATATCTTTTCGGAGCTCGAGTATCTGGTCTTCTCGCCAGGTATTTCTCAGCTAAAGGCTTCCGGGAACCCAGTCCTCTGGCTCAACCTGATCGGTTTCAACGGGTCGTGCTGGCAGAGCTACGGGCCCATCGGGGCCTTCAACAGTTTCCAGTCCGACGACATCTACTTTTTTGCCACCGAGCTTAATCCGGAGATCGGGGATGAGGCGGATGTGGCCAGTCATATTGAGACAAACCCTCTTCCTTATATGATGCTGCTTTCGGGTGCCGCTTACCCGTTAACATTTCACAAAAAAGAGCAGATGCGTTATATGATGGCGGAGTATGACCTGGATACACTTGATACAGCAGCACTGAAGAAGAGCTTTAAAACCGAATATGACAGCGGTGTCTACCGTTTTAGCCATAAGGAGTGGGGAAAGCCGCCGCATTTGGCACAGGCCTATTTTGATGAGAACCTGAAGCTGATCCTTTTTACCGCGATGACCGCCCGGGGTTTCCGGAAACTTGTTAATGGGGTGAACGTCTTTGGTTACCACTTCTCCGATGATCCGTTTCTCAGCATTAACACCTCCATGCTGGTAACAGCCCAGGATATCCTGAAGAAGAAGATAGTGCTGAACGAGTACGAGGAGTTGTTCCATGTCGAACCGGATGAAGGGAAACAGGAGGTGATCGATGAGATGAATGCCTTTATGGCCCTGGTGCTTCCGGATATCAACGCTGGCCGCATGCCGGACATTGAAGTGGCTGCCGGGAAGAGCGGGCTTGCGATAGAGACGGCACACGACCTGGTCAACATGGTCACTGGAAAACTACTCGATCTTCCCGCCGGAGATGCAGGCGCATCGCAAAAAGAGGCAGCCTTATACAGGGAAATATACTTGCTTGCCGATGAGATCAGGCAAATGGAGCCATGGAAGTGGATGTATGAAACCGATTTTTTCGGAGTGAAAATGCCGGAGAACGACCGGGTTCACTTTGTAAGCGTAATGGGGGCTGAAGGTCAGTTCTTTGCCCTGTCAGCCTATAAGGGATACCACGCACTTGCACAGCTCCTTGATTTTCATGAGCATGCCGAAACCATGCCCCCGGAAACCATACTGACCATTCCGCACCTTATGCTTTCGTTTGCCGACCGGGAGATGCTGAGCAGGGAGCACCTGGATACCATTAAGCTATCGGGTATTAAGTTCCGTGGGAAGGGGAAATGGCCACATTTAGAGGAGTTTGTTCCCGGATATACCCCGGTATTTCCGGAAGGTGAGGCCCTGTCGGACCTGCCGCTGTTGATGGATCAGGTGGCTCTGGTGCTGCACAGGGCCAAAGAAGATCCCGGATGCCTTTTCCGTGAGGGTGATCCTTTCGATTCCATTCTGGTCAGAACCCCATCGGGCAGTTCCGGAAGGCTGAAATGGGAGGACCGTTATGAGACATTCGATCCGGAATGGGGAGGCAAAGGAGTTCATATTGACTACTCCCTGAAAACCAGGGCAGAAGTCTCACAGCTTTCGGAGGGACCACAGGTGGTTCAGGTGGACCTGGTGATGCTCCCTACTCCAGTGAAAGAGAAGGGCAAGAAGGGCTATTTCCCGTTTATGCTGCTACTGGTCGACAAACAGAGTGGTATAGTCCCCGGGATGGCCATGCTTACCCCGCAACCAGACCTTCACACCATGTATGAATCGATCCCGCAAAAGTTGCTGGAAGAGATCACAAATCTGGGATTCAGACCGAAAAAGATAGAGATTCGCTCGGAGCTGCTATTCGTTCTGTTGCAAGAAGTGCTGAAGGAGGCCTATTGCAGCCCGGAGCGTGTGGAACAGATGCCGCAGTTGGACGAAGCGGTCGAATCGCTGCGCTCTCATCTGGCACCGTAGCGGTTAAAGCATATTTGCATCTCGCAATCAAATAGGAAGGTATTCTTCCATGAATGTCATTAGGCAGCAAACCCTCGTCTTCTCATTCATCAAATAATCATCTGTCCCGGGGGTTATTATATAGTTATATTCAGCATCTACATCATTAAGTGCCTGGTTTAGCCCTCTTGTAGTTTTGGGCTCGAGGTGTACTTGATTTAAATCCCGATTTCTGGTTTTCCTCTTCCTACCAGCACAATATCGCATTCAGCACCTTCGTGCATCCTTCAATAATATTTTTTGCCGAAATAGTCAAATTATAATTGAATATTTCAGGCTTATAACATAGAAAAAAACACTATCATCTAACTCTTCTTTCTCTTCCTTAAGGTAATGACTTTATTCCGTATCAAAGGCTTTGCCCAGATTCCGATACTCAGTATATAACCCAGTGTAAGAAAATTAAACATCATGCCCACCTTCAGTGAAATAATATCTGCCAGGCCACCGATCAGGAGCTGGACTACTGCTCCTCCCATAATCCCGGTCATTAATATCCCGGCAAAAGAACCATGATGCTTATCCACCGAATTCAAGGCGAGGGATATAATTATGGGATACATAACCGACATGAAAAATCCAATTGCCGGGAAAAAATATAATGAAATGGATTTGGAACCGAATAATGCAATGGTCAGGCAAACCATTGAAATCAATGTAAACCACCTGAGGATCACCTTACTATCAAAAAGTCTCAACAGTACCAGGCCAAAGATCCCACCGATTGTCATCAATCCCCAGTAATTGGCTACCGCATTGGCTCCCACGGTTTCATAATTGTACCCATGATAATCCGATAGAAACCGGGACATCCAGTAGGAAACACCCTGCTCTGTCCCGACATAGGTAAAGATCCCCAGAAAGAATAGTATTACAAATTTGTTTTTGAACAGGCCAAGGTAACTTTCACGAGTCCCTACTTTTTCATCGTCCTTCAGCTCAACTTTCGGGAAGCGGGTAATCAGGATCAGGAGGATCATGGCAAGGCTGATGATGACAAAGATCCAGTATACTGCCACCCAGGAATGCTCAAGTGGTGTTAATTTGTTCAATAACTGCGCCAACCCATTAATATCTGCTTTTCCCCCATGCACATTCAATACTACCCAGGAATACATTTTCGGACTGACAAAAGAAGCTGAACCAAATACAAGCTGGGCCATCACGGAATAAAATGCATAATTTTCCTCCCCACCTGCAACCCTCAACAACGGATTAATGATCACCTGTAACATGGCCATGCCTGCCCCGATGGTAAATAATGAAATCACATAAACTCGAAAAGCGGGGAAACTCGCAAAAACTATGAATCCGATGAGACTGATTAAAAACGCGGCCAGTAACATTCGTTTCTCTTTATATTTTTCAACCAGAAACCCGGAGGGGATAGACATCACCCCATAGGCGATAAAAAATGAAAAAGGTAAAAATCCGGCCATGGTTTTGGTAAGGTCAAAGTCATCAGAAACGCTTGGATTGAGCGCCCCCAGAATATTCGTAAAAAATGAAATGACAAAGAAGATCAGGATAACCAGAGCCACTTTATAATAACTTCTTTGAGAGCTATTGGCGTTGTTCATTTTTCAGCTTTATTTATTTATATAACCTGCTTTGATTTTACATTCCAGCCTTTATAACTGAATACAGGCTCATCCGATTTTAAATCTTTGCTGAAATTATAGCCTGATATTTCCCTTTTTTCACCGGGTAAAAGGGAAATGTAATTATCCTCCCAGAACACCGGAAGTATGGGCATCCCGCTTTCCTTTCCGGATAAGCTCAATTCAATGAAAAAGGCAATTTGATCGGTTTTATTTTCAATATATGCTTTAACGATCATTGTATCTCCCTGACGGATAAATTCATGATCCACATCGATTTCAATCTCCCTTAAATCATTTATCCCTGTAAGATCGGCATACGATTTATTCGGGGTGACAAACCATTCTGAATTTTCGAAGTCAAGGACATCCTCCCGGGTTGAAAGCCAGTAAAAATTAGTGCCGATCAATTTACCTTCACCGTCTTTCAGTCTGAGATCCATAAAATAAGTTTCAGTCAAACCTGCCGGTTCCGGCATATCAAAAATTTTAAGCGACTCATTTCCCCCAACGCTCACTTCCAGGATTTTTGCAAAAACTTCCCTGCTTGATGCATCCAATACCCGGATCTCCGCCAGTAAACCATCAAAGGAGGTGTAATATTCATTCGACAAATAAATGTCCTTATCCTTATAATTATAAACAATACTCAATGGCCGGCAGGAATTTTTTGCCCCGTAAAATGCACCGTTTGGCATCAAATACCAGTCATACAATTGCCAGAGCATTCCAGGCCAGGCTGAATTCAGCATCCATTGAATCACTCCTGTTGTATTGGGTTTGTTTACTTTAAAAGCTTCAAACATCGCTCGCATGGCTTCATAATTCGACATTTGAGCCTTGTAAGCAAAGGTCTCCACTCCGTCTGCCTGGCCATACCTGAAGTTAAATGGTTTCATCCAATGCCTGAAAGTCCGGAATTCATTTCTCCCGAGATGATATTCCCATATGCTGTCAACCGGCCAGAGATGATCCGCAGGGATCATCCTTCTGATACTTTCAATCGGTGATGGCTGAACACCAGGTCCCGTTTCGGTATTGAAACCAAATGCGCCTCCTCTTTTATCGTCCACGTACCAGTAATTAGGGGTTACATATGCATATGGACCATTCATTTTTACTCCACTATTACCAGAAATCTCACTGGTGCGAGAACCACAACTGTTCAGGATGGGACGGGTTCCATCTTTGGAGGACAGCATCTCGTTCAGTCTTTGTTCAAGGTCCGGGACCAGCAGTTTGTCACTCCCATAAATCCATAAGAAAACACTCGGATGATTTCTCAGCCATTCCACCTGGTCCTGGTAGGCCTTTGCATGTTCTTTGATCTCCTGAGGTGACTTAATGGCCATATAATCATCTTCCGGCCTTCCGCAATATCCTTCCCATTCCCATTGACAACTCCAACCGATCATGATCAGGATACCATTTTCATCGGCAAATTCATATATTTTCTCATTCTTCCCCCAGAAACCTTCTAATCGAATGGTATTCAAATTCATATGTTTTACATAACGGATCTGATCTTCCACTTTTTCATCCGGATCATCCAGAAAAATGTCATCTACCCAACCGGCACCCTTGATCAGTAATTTTTTACCATTGATCATAAATCCCCGATGCCCGTTATCATTAAAATAATCCGTCACTTCCCGGATGCCGAAACGAACCGATTTTTCATCGGATACGTATGCATCTTGTGTGGCAGTAATATTCATTTGATATAAATTGGGATCTCCCAGATTATTAGGCCACCAAAGTTCCGGATCTTTCAGGTTTAACTCAGGATAATCTGAGGGGCTGAAGAAGATTGTTTTTGTTTCATGCGGATCGAGACTGAAATCCTGCCGGATACGGAATCCGATCATCTGAATTTCAACCTGTCCGGACAATTTTTTATCCGAATGGTTGATAAGGTCAGCAGAAATGGTCAGGCTTGCCTCCTTCAGGGTTTCAGTATCCAGGGATGGTTTTACAAAAACGTTTTTCAGGGCCACTGGTCCGGTTTTCAATAGTTTAACGGGTCTCCACAAACCCATGTTATTATCAGGTGGCCATGGATTCCAGTCAACAAATCCTATCGAAAGATCGCCCCATTCAGGTGGGAAAATTTCCACAGCCATTGAATTTTCCCCGGTTTGCAGATAATCTGTAATATCAAATTCAAACATCCGGAAACACCCTTTAATCGAATCGGCAGCTCCGATGAGTGTTCCATTCAACCAAATATTCGCCTTATGATTCAGTCCCTCAAAAACCAGGTTATAATACTCGGTGCTGGTCTTTGAATCAATTTGAAATGTTTTTCTATACCACCAGGGAACCGTGAACGGTTCCCTTGATATTTTACTTAGATGATCACTGTAGAAAACGTCTTCATAAATTCCATTCCTTACTAACACGGTCATCACAGTTGCCGGAATCGCTGCTTTATAAACATTTTCAGCATTAAATGCAGGGGAAGAAATCATCTTCCCATCCTGCTCAAGGTCCTGGGAAGAAAATATTTCCCAATCCTGTGTAATATCTAATTCCTGTACCATTTGATCTGATTTTTCCTGACAGGAAATAAAAGTCAAGTATGCAATAATCCCTATCGGGAAGACCAAGGAATTAAAACTATGTCTCATTATTTTCTGTATTTGTACTTAGTACATGACAAAAATTATTTAACTAATTGAATATCAATGATATAATGTTAATAACTTGGTGATAACTAATACATAAAAATATAGCTTAAAGCCCTGATATTCAGTATCTTATGTGTATTATGGACACTAATACGCAAAAATACATAGACACCAGGGCTGAGAATAAAAATACCATTTTATTCGCAACATTATCACAAATATTCGGGGAACAAATGAATTTAGCCCGAATAAAGTTCTTTGGCTTATTTATGCTTCGATTCTGAGGTCAAGGTTGATTCTTCTTTGCGCAGGATACAGCGTTTCATGGCAGAGTATCTGCTGGACACCGATCTGATAGCGCGGTTTGTGTTTGCTTTATTGCCCCATAAACCGCCATATCGTCTGGCATTGGACAGAACCAACTGGAAATTCGGAACTACTGACATCAATATTCTGGTTCTTGCCATTGTTTACCAAGGTCTTGCCATTCCCATTTTGTACACGATGATGCCAAAATTTGGCAATTCATCCACCGCAGAGCGCATTGATCTGATGCAACGCTACATTGAACTATTTGGCATTGACACCATTGACAGCCTTCTAGGGGATAGGGAGTTTGTCGGGGACCATTGGCTGGAATACCTTAATTACAAACGGATTCGGTATCATCTGCGGATCCGGGAGAATTTTTGGATCGACATTCCAAAAAACGGGCATCGCATAAAGGCCTCATGGTTCTTCAGCCATCTAAAGCTCAACCAGTATGAGTTCCACCATGGGATTGTTTATATCAAGGGGCAGCTTTGTTATTTATCTGCCTCGAAAGTCAAGAACAAAGATGGTATCCCAGAACTCCAGATCATTGCCTCATTTAATAAGCCCGATGAGGCTCACTCACATTACAAAGAACGCTGGCAGATCGAATCTGCATTTAAAGCATTGAAAACCAGCGGCTTTAATATTGAGGACACGCATTTGACCGACCTTGGTCGTGTAGAAAAACTCTTTGCCTTGGTGCTTGTTGCTTTCATTTGGGCTTACAAAATCGGTGTATTCCTAAACGATATTTGCCCAATCAAGATCAAAAAGCACGGTAGAAGAGCTAAAAGCTTGTTCAAGTACGGTTTAACATATCTCTCAAAAGTGCTGTTTTCCAATAATATAGATGAATTTATTAAATGTTGTAAATTTTTGTCATG
>Ga0111175_1045_pt1 | contig 23256 bp, 21 predicted proteins | sample DeeMarSWOR324_28_FD_80228 | JGI IMG/M metagenome (GOLD analysis project Ga0111175, IMG submission 80228) | Bacteroides sp. SM23_62
GATACGAAAACATCGAGCTGGGTGAAAACACCTTCTGAGATTAGAAAACTCGGCGGTGCCCTCTTTGCTGATTTCCGCTACGGCAATGTCTTCGTGTATCACAATAGTGCACCCTCTTACTATGGTGCCAGGGCGTTCCGCGGCTCGCTAAGGGTCTAAATTTTGCACAGACAGTTAAATTTGAATTTGAGAACGGATCACCTGAGAAAGAATTTGCCGAAAGAATTGGAAGGTATGACGAATGAATAACCAAAACCCAGCTGCAAACAACGGCTCATAAGCAATGACGGGTTTGTAGCGTGTTCAACGTTCCGTCTCGCGGCAAGTTCGGCACATGGGATACGGACGCAGCTCCGTAATCCGCCACTGTTCATAGCCGCGGCCGTTATGCACAATAAAAATCTCTTTGACCATTGAAAAAGTAGAATTATGAAGCTAATAAATAAAACAGCCATTGTTACCGGAGCTACTGGAAGTGGGATGGGAAGAAGCATTGCTTTAACATTAGCAAGAGAAGGGGCTAATATTGTGATTAATTACAATAAAAATAAAGGCAATGCAGAAGAAATTGTCCAATATATTAAAAGAAATAATAGTAATGTGATTGCAGTCAAAGCAAATATTTTTATTGATAAGGAATGTGATAATTTAGTGAATGAGACAATCAAACAGTATGGCAAAGTTGATATTTTAGTAATTGGCCCCGGTGCTGATTGGAATATGGAATCAATTGATAATTTAAATATTGAGAAATCATTAATAGATATAAATAACGAAATATCACCAGTCTACTATTTTTTCCCGAAAGTGTTGCCTTTAATGTATCAACAAAAATGGGGTAGAATTATAGGTATTTCAGTATTAACATATCCTCCCTCTCCATCATATTCTTATAATGTGGCAAAACAGGCAAGAACCAGCGCTTTACTATCTGCAAGTAATGAGGCATGGAAAAATAATGTAACTATTAATGTGATATCGCCAGGCCCTGTAAATCATATTGAGCAATTTGATAAAGCAATTAATTTAGTTAATAAAAATGATGAATGGATAAATAGAAAAAATATTACACCCCAAGATATTGCTGAAACAGTTTTATTTTTATGTTCAGAGGAGGCTGATTATATATCTGGGACTGAAATAAATCTTAAATTTAAATGAATATATTGACGGATAATAAATTACAGCGCATAACATCGTAAAATTTTATCGGGTAGAATGTGTCAATTTCAAAGGTTTATGCATTTATTCAAGTTCTGTGTATCTTGACAGATAAGTACTTCGACGTCCCCGACTTATACTTGTCCGTTGTGTGTATCCACAAAAATTAAAATGAAGCTTTATTTGATTAGAAGACTTTGGGAGATAAGAATTTGAATCTTAACTAATTGATATATAATATTTTAGACACCAGGAAGCTTTAGTTAATAATAAACAATATTCTAAATAAAAAATGTGGCAGCACACAATAATATGCAATATAAAAAATTTGGGCCAAAGTGGTTATTCAAGCCTTCTGCCACGCATCAGCTACCGGTGTCGGTTGATACGGATACAGCCCGCACTCCCCAACTTTTCATATTGCAAGCACGTTATGTGCAAAAAAATTAAACCAATATAAACGAAATAAATTTGACAATAACCAAAATCAAAGGATCTAGAATATCAGCATCGAAATAAAGCGAATGTGCAGATAAGGATTTTATGAATTATTGGTTCTAATGCCATTATTCGAAACAGCAATGTTACCTAATGAAATAAATAAATCATTCTCATCCCCAAACAGCAGGGAAAAGATGCCAGTGCTTTTTTTTAGGCCACGGAAGTCCAATGAATGCCATTGAAGAAAATGAGTTTGTAGCAGGGTTCAGAAAAATTGCGGAAGAAATACCTAAACCCAAGGCTATACTTTGTATATCAGCACATTGGGAAACAAAAGGAACTTATGTGACAGCTATGGAGATGCCAAGAACCATTTACGACTTTGGCGGTTTCCCAGAAGAACTTTTTACAGTCCAATATCCTTCACCTGGAAGTCCATCGCTAGCAAAAGAAACAAAAGGTATCATTACAAAAACAGTGGTCGAACTGGACGACAAATGGGGACTTGACCACGGTGCCTGGGGTGTAATAAAACACCTATATCCAAAGGCCGATGTGCCTGTAATACAAATGAGCCTGGATTACAGTCAAACACCACAGTATCATTACGAACTTGCAAAAGAATTGACTCCGCTGCGACAAAAGGGCGTTCTGATTATTGGGAGTGGGAATATGGTGCATAATTTGGGTATGATAGAATGGAGCAACTTAAATGACAACAACTTTGGCTTTGACTGGGCTTTGGAAGCAAGAGAGCAAATGAAACATTATATTCTCACCGATGACCATAAATCGTTAATCAACTACAAAGATAATGGTAAGGTGTTTCAACTTTCTATCCCGACACCGGAACATTATTTACCCCTGTTGTATGCGCTCGCACTAAAAGATAAAAACGAACAAGTGTCACTGTTTAATGACAAAGCGGTTGCAGGTTCACATACTATGACATCCGTTAAGATTGACAAAAGAGTATAATGAAATCAATCATTCAATGGTCTATTCCATTTTCTCTCTTAACTTCTTCAATGACTGTTATTGCCCAGGAGAATGACAGTATCCGGCAGGCACAAGAAGCATATCGCAAAGCATGGAACAAAACACTTATCCACAGCGATATTTTCATCCGGGAATATACTTCTTTTCTGAATAAAGCGATTCGCGATATACCTCCCGAAAAAGCCCTGGATGTGGCAATGGGAGAAGGTCGCGATACACTTTTCCTGACAAGAAATGGTTGGGAAACAACAGGATTTGACATCACGGATGAGGCACTGGATTCTGCCCGTGCCAGAGCAGCCAGAGAAAATCATAAAATTGAAACAGTCACTGCATCAAGAGAAGCATTCGAATTTGGGTCTGAAAGATGGGGACCTGATTGTGGTTCTTTATGCTGATATAATCTGCGGAGGCTGTTGTGCCGATGATAATGAGTTTATTGCAACCATAAAAAAGGCATTAAAGCCTGGAGGAAGGATTGTATATGAAGCGCATACACGAGAAGGGCTATTAAAAGTGCAACCAGAAGCAATTAATTTTGAATCCTATGGATGCAAAGAAAATGCAATCAGGGATGCCTTTCTTCAAATACATGGATTTGAAATCATCCATTATTCAGAAGAATTAGGTATTCCTGACTGGGATCCATCCATAAGGTTTGAACCGGTCAAAATGATCTATTTGATCGCAGAAAAAAATGAGTGATGTATATGAATTAAGTCCAGTAATGGCAATATACTTACGAAACTTTGTATTTGAAACATTTCTCGATTGCACCTGAAAATCAATCATTCCTCTTCACCTATCCTTATCTTATACATGTTGTAGCCAATTTCCCGTATCGCTTTGATGAATGTATAGTATGGCTGATCAAGTGCATCTACCAGGCCGATACGATAGTTCTCTCCGTCACCACGACCGGTAATGGCTTGCTCTCCATACTGGAACCAGTGGGTACCCACGATATACGGGTTCTCAAGGGCTTGATGCACATAATATTTGTACATCTTTTGCTGGTGTTCAAGGCTTGTTGCTCCCCGAAGTCCGGTATGGAACATTCCACGATCCAATGTGCCAATATGCCATTCGCTGATCAGTATTGGCAGGTCAACTCCTTCGGGAGGAACCAGTTCGATACAGCTGTATCGATACCTGTTGAAACTCAGAAGGTCACAATAGTCGCTTGCAATTCTGAGCATCCAGGTATGGGTACTGTCTTCATGAGGATAGAGGTGGAAATCCCAGCGGGCCCCCATATACATCTTGTTCGGAGCAACCCGCTTGATATGATCCCGGCAGGATTTCAGGTATTGCCTGGTCAAGATGCTGTTAAATTCCCTCAGGTCACTCTCTATGTTGTCAGGGACCACCGTTGATTCCAGAAAAGCTTTGTATGAGGAATGGTCCGTTTGCCATGAACGGTTTAATGCTGCAATGGTCCTGTATTTCTTTTTCAGGTGATCTCTGAAGGCCAGTTTTGCCGGCTGGTCCGCCGGGCTCTTTAAAGTACTTTCGGCAAGATAGGTATCGCTTATAAAGCTTAGTTCGTTATCTACAAAATACCCAATGCAATAAGGATCTACCGCACTTGTTGTAAGTTCTCTGTCCATGTTTTCGGCAAATCCATCGTTCCATTCCTTACTGAATGGATCCGGGAAATTCCGCCAGTGTCCCTTGGCCCCTTCAATGTCGACCCTGGGACTCCAGATTGTGATGGAATAAGGAAGGGATTGTTGGTCCTCGCTTACACGCCGACCTGTGTTCATGCCCCAACTACGTAGCCTCCGACGGGCAATATCAGGAACAATCTCACGCCACGCTTCCCCATGCTTTCGCAGCATATTATATCCGGATAAATTGAAGAATGTTACTGAATCAGTCCCCCAGGGTCCTCCCCTTCCTGCAAAATCAAAATACAACTCAGGATACTCATCACGTGGTGGAAGGGCTTCAAAGTAATGTCCCCGGTTATTCACCATGGTACGAGCACTTGGCCCGTTACCGCCGTTCACGCCGTGTGACCAGAACAACCGTCCCTCAGGATCTATCATCCACCATTTTCCCTGGTACTTTTCAACCCGGAAATGCCCTGTCCCTTTCAGTTGGGGTCCTCCGGTCCACCCACCATACTTATTCCAGTCATCCGGACCAGGATTTGCCTCCAGGTCTTCCAGATCAGCGCTTGCTGAGTTTCTTAGTTCTTCTACCGAATGTACCTTACCTTCCCATACCGCATGTTTATACTGTCCGAATTCATCTACAAACGGGAAAAAGCTCGATTCCAATTCATCCCGGCTCAGATATTCTATCCCGGGCTCAGCGCGAAAATTAACCAGTGTTACAGTATGAGGTTTTGTGGGATTGAGAAAATGGATCAATAGGTTATTCACATGTCGCACATCAAAAGTCCCGCTAATCGTCGTCAGGATATTTCCGGGCAGGCCATTCATCCCCATGAATGCTTCCCGGATATAATCCGGTACACTTTTGTTCTGGGGAATGATCACCCTGACCGTCCCGCTTCCTCCCGCTCCAATGACATTCCCTCCCGTTACCCACTTATCACCGTCTGCACGACAGGTAACCAGAAGTTCTTCTTCGCTGTGGTTGACCACGTCGAAAGCCACATACAAATTACCACTCAGATCCCAATGCCCTGATGGTGAAGGAAGAACAAAGTGAGAAACCGGATCGGAAGCATCAATCTCTGCCTGCAGCGCTCTGCCACCTCCATGTGATATTACGGAAAGGTTTACCGATTCGGATGATATAACCGAAGACACATCCAACTTTTCGAGGGAAATCAGCGGCAATGCCGGATCGGCATTTGTTGTTTTGACCAGGGAAAGGTTAGCATTTTTGTTTAAGACTAATAGTTCATTGGTCTGAGTAAGGGCATTTATTTTTGATAACAAAAATAGAATAACCAGCAATGTTCTTGACTTAATCATGATGTTATGTCCTTAATTTATTACTTTAAGCCTCAAGGTTTGGTATTCCTATCCACCTGGGAGTTCTATGCATATATTCTTGATACGTGTTGCCATACTTGTCGATAAGGAAGCTTTCCTCGGCAGGGATAACAATGTGAAAGAAGACAATCCATAAAATTGCACACAGCATAATAATCCATGAAGCACATGCAATGCCTATGCTCAAGTTCAACAAGAAGCCGCCAAAGTATATAGGGTTTCTTGATACCCGGTAAATCCCACTGGTAACTGGTTTATCGACAGGAGTAACGGCAAATGCCATAGTTGTCAGGTAACTTACAACCAAAGCTGAGATGAAAATAACAAGACCTGTACAGAACCAGACTGTACCTAGTTTCAGGGGAAGGAAAATAGAATAGATAATCGAAACAGGCATAATTATCACATGAGTTGAAAGGGCTAATATCTTTTCCATTTTCTTCGTAAAGGGCACAAATTGAGACGCTCTTCTCGTTCTTCTTTTTGCATCATGACTCATAAAAAGATCATGAATAATCATGGATGCAAATTGTAATGCCCAGAGTATCCATCCATTCCATAAACCGATTTCGAAAGCCGGTATCAGGGACATGATCCAAATACAATTATTGTGCTAACCGGTTTTATGTAAGCATCGCTATCAATGATAGAGCGAATCTAATCCAATGAAAACTGAAAGTCAAATAATTTTGCATCTCATTTCACAAAGATGCCCCAAACCACCAGGTCACAACCAAGTGCATGATGCATACCTGGAAAGGCAATATACTTTCATAAATTTCAAAGCTTTGAGTAAATTGTAATCTGATAGCTAAAAGCAATCAATTATGAAAGCTGTTGTATACACTGAATATGGAGGTTTTGAAGTTCTCAAAATACAAGAGCTGGACAAGCCTGTTCCAAAGGATGATGAATAGCCGATAAAGGTATACTCAACCACTGTGATCCCGATGGATTGGAAATTCCAAAGCGGTAAGATCCTTGTTGCAAGATTGATGTCTTGGAATGTAATAGGAAGGAAGTATTCCCTGGATGAAATCAGGGAAACACATGAATATGCCGAACAATGAAATGCAAGAGGCAAGGTTGTCATCAATATCTGATTTTAAAAAAGTAAAACCATAAATGAAATGAAAAAACTGTTTTTTGCATCTCTGTTACTGCCCACATTTTTTATTTTCCCAGGTTGCAGTCAAAATGAATCCATAAAAGACACCCTCCACCCGGAAAATCTGCGATGTGAGCTGTTAACCAATCCGCTTGGAATTGATACACCTGCACCTCGCCTTAGCTGGATGTTAACCACACAACAGATCAATGAAAAACAAACCGCCTATCATATCCTGGTTGCCAGCAGTAAAGAATACCTATTGGCAGATAGCGGTAATATCTGGGACAGCAAAATAATCACATCGGACAAGTCAATTCATATTCCCTATGGAGGTCAGGAACTAACCACGGGTATGGAATGCTACTGGAAAGTCAAGGTATGGGACAAGGAAGGAAACGAATCCGGGTGGAGTGAAACAGCTTTCTGGACCATGGGGATAATGGAGGATTCGGACTGGAAGGCAAAATGGATTGGTCTGGAAAAACCCGTTGGCAATGATGATCCAAATGCTGAGCACACAAAACTGGCCGCCCGCTATCTAAGGAAGGAGTTCAAGGCTGAGCATGAAGTTAAAAAAGCTACAGCCTACATCTGTGGCCTGGGATTGTACGAATTGTACCTGAATGGTGAGAAAGTGGGTGACCAAGTGCTTTCTCCGGGACAGACCCAGTTCAACAAACGAAGTTTGTATGTGACCTGTGATGTATCTGATATGATTTCTGTCGGTAAAAATGCGGCTGGGGTGATCCTCGGCAACGGCCGGTTTTTCAGCATGCGTCACACAGAACCAATGACTATGCAGGGATTCGGTTATCCCAAACTCTTGTTCCAATTAGATATCCAGTTTACCGATGGTTCCACAAGGCAGATTGTCAGTGATGAATCGTGGAAGATTACTGCCAACGGTCCGATCACCGAGAACAATGAGTTTGACGGTGAAAAATACGATGCCCGTAAAGAAATGCCGGGATGGGACAATGCCGGATTTAATGAAAATGGCTGGCTTCCGGCTGAAATTGTTGATAATCCGTCAGAAAGGCTCAGTGCTCAGATGAATGAACCAATCCGGATTACACAGACGATACGGCCCATTGAAATGAAGGAAACCGAAACTGGTGTTTTTGTTTTTGACATGGGACAGAACATGGTTGGCTGGATAGAGCTAAGAGTGGACGGAAAGGCAGGTTCACAGGTAAAAATGCGCTTTTCAGAAGTGTTGAATGCAGATGGAAGCCTGTACCTTGATAATATTCGAACAGCAGAAGTAACCGATATATATACCTGCAAGGGGGAAGGAACAGAGATTTGGGAACCTCGGTTCACATACCATGGATTCCGCTTTGTGGAAGTAACAGGTTTTCCGGGGACACCTGATTTAAATACCATTACAGGCAAGGTAGTTCATGACGATGTGAATCGTACTGGAACATTTGAGTGCTCGGCTGATATGGTCAATAAAATATTCCAGAATGCCGTCCGGGGAATCCGGGGGAATTACCGCAGTTTTCCTACTGATTGTCCCCAAAGGGATGAGCGACAGGCCTGGCTGGGCGACCGGGCAACCGGTTCCCGCGGGGAGAGCTATATTTTCGATATTTCAAAACTTTATGCCAAATGGATACGGGATATAGGAGATACACAGCTTGAATCCGGCAGTATTTCAGATGTTTGTCCGGCCTATTGGGAATTATACAATGACAATGTAACCTGGGCCGGGACCCCTATTCTGCTTGTCAATATGTTGTACGAACAATACGGGGACCAGGAGGTGATTCGACGAAGTTATGCATATCTGAAAAAATGGCATGATTATATGGTAAAGACTTACTACGATGAAGGTATAATGCCCCGTGACAGCTATGGTGACTGGTGTGTTCCCCCCGAAGAACCCGAAGTGATTCATAGCAATGATCCGAAACGCCTTACCAGTGGTGTATTTCTTGGCACAGCATTCTTTATCCATATGTCAGATGTGATGGAAAAGTTTGCCTTGATACTGGATAAAAATGATGATGCCGGTTATTTTGCTGACCTGGAAAACTCCATGATCCAAGCATTTAATATAAAATTTTGGGATGCCGATTTTGGGACCTATGGCAATAATTCAGTAACAAGCAATGTGATTGTCCTGGCTTTTGACCTGGTACCTGAAGTGCTCAGAGATAAAATTGTTAACAATCTTATACAAGGAATAGAAGTAGAGCATAACGGGCACATCCCGGTTGGTCTGGTCGGGGCCCAGTTCCTGATGAGGAAACTAACTGAGGCAGGGTATCCTGATGTAGCCTTGCGATTTGCTGCTCAAACCGATTATCCCAGCTGGGGTTATATGGTGGAACAGGGTGCTACCACCATCTGGGAACTCTGGAATGGGAACACGGCGGATCCTGCCATGAATTCAAGAAACCATGTGATGTTGCTGGGTGATTTTAATATCTGGCTGTTCGAGAACCTTGCCGGGATAAAACCTGTAAAACCTGCTTTCAAGGAAATTGAAATGAAACCAGTCCTGGTTGAAGGATTGGATTTCGTCGATGCATCGCATAATTGCCCGTATGGCATTATTAAAAGTAGCTGGGAAAAATCCGGAAATAAATTCAATTGGGATATTAATATACCTGTAAATACAATGGCAAAGGTTTATGTTCCTTCAGGTAAAAAGGCTGATGTGAAAATTAACGGTACTACCTTGTCAAAATACAGCGATGTGGAGATTGTTGAATATATGAATGGATACACAGTAATTAATTGCGGTTCAGGAGAATATAATATCAAGTCCGTTAATTTTACCACATTTCAGGATAAAATGAGCAATAAAGTGGCAGTGCCGGATATTGAATTGGCTTCAAACAGTTCAGCTGAACCTGTAAGTGTAACCATTTCATGTCCAGATGAAGGTGCAAAGTTGTATTATACCCTGGATGGTTCTGAGCCTGATGAAAATGCAGATATCTATAACGGCCCGCTCAGTATTGACAAAAGCAGTATACTGGTCGTAAAGGCATTCAAATCAGGAAAGGAACCAAGTTTTTCTGTATCGGAAATCATTGATATCTATTCCGAAGCGAAAAATGGCTTGAATTATGCCTACTATGAAGGAGAGTGGCAGAAATTACCAGATTTTTCTGCCCTGAAGATCAAATCAAAAGGAAAGGTTAACAGCATTGGAGACCTTGCATCAGTAAAACAAAGAGAAGATTATTGGGGGGTTGTTTTCAATGGTTTTATTAACATTAAGAAAGCCGGAATTTATATCTTTTCCATTGCTTCCGATGATGGAACAAGATTGTTTATCGACAACCAGAAAATTGTGGACAACGATGGGATACATGGTATCCTTGAGAAACAAGGAACCATTGAGTTAACAGGAGGAAAACATCCAATAAAAATTGAATATTTTGAAGGCAATTACGGTGAAGAACTGACAATATCATACAGTGGTCCCGGAATCCAAAAACAACTCATCCCGCGGTCCATGTTTTTTTTCGAGATATAACAATGCAAAGGAATATAATGGGTTCAAGCCATGTACTTACTTGGATAGATTACAAAGAAATGAGGTTTAATAAACCCGGAGGAAAAGCCCAGATTCATTAATTTTAGCTATCTCTGGGAAATGGGGACAGTTCAGATCTCTGGATTGCATTCTGATCAGATTTATCTACTTTTGATTAATATTTTCCATTCTTAGCAGTGTTTGCCTGAATAGCACAGTACAATTCCATTCTCATTTTTCATTAATGGTCGACGATTTATTTGGTTTGGACGATACGGATCTTCAGTGTGTCTATCTTCCGTCATTGGTACGATAAACTTAACAGGTGTACTTATCCCTATACGCAAAAAACCAAACATAAATTCCAATTTAATGAACCTAAATGACAAGAATCGGTTAGTAAATGTACCGAGTAATATATTGATGAAAATTATTTTCAGAGTATTACTATTATTTGTTTTACTTGATTTCCTTTTATTCCTTACAGCTGGTTCTTTCCGATACACGGAAGCATGGATTTATACATTTGTATTATTCGTTCCGGCTTTACTTGTAATTGGGTATTTTTATTTAAAGGATCCAGATTTTATTGGAAGCAGAATATTGAAAAGACGTGAAAAAGTTCAGATTCATAGATCAATACAGAACTTTTTTTCAATAGTATTTTTAATCGGACTGTTAATTCCGGGGTTTGATTTTCGCTTTGGCTGGTCGAATGTTCCGATGTCCGTTGTAATAATATCAAACTCATTAGTATTTCTAGGTTATATTATAATAGCTAGGGTCATGGAAGAAAATAGGTATGCCTCGTCTATCATTGAAATCAGTAAAGAGCAAAAAATAATTGAAACCGGTCCTTATAAATTCGTTCGACATCCGATGTATACCGGTGGCTTGATTTTCATATTGTTTACTCCCCTTGCATTAGGATCATACTGGGCATTGATACCATTTTCTATCAGTACAGTTTTGGCGCTTATTTTGCGAATAATCAATGAAGAAAAGCTTCTAATTAATAATTTTCCTGAATACTCTGAATACTGTCAGAAAACAAAATATCGCTTAATCCCTTTCTTATGGTAATCAGAAAATGGTTGGTTTTCTGCGTACAACAATGTATAAACGACATGCTCCGGCTTTCGTTCTTCCAGCTACTGAGTGGCAAATTCCAGACAGTAACCTAGTATATTATGAAATCATATTGTAAATGAATCGCACGTCGCTTATACTTGACCGCTTGGGGGCAATACAATAAAACACTTATTACATTAAACCGACTATTATGAAAACTTTAATAATGATCATAGCATGTTTTGCTCTAATATTTTGCAAGACATCAATAAAAGATGAAAGTCAAAATGATACTTCATTAAGTACAGTGATTTCTTCGTTAGATCACCCACAACTATCTAAAGGTGAGCACTATGCAATAATAAATGGAGTTAAGTTGTGGTATACGGTAAGGGGCAATGGGCCGATATTATTGATTTATCCAGCTGGAGCTGGATGGGGTGGTGATGCATCAATTCATTATAAAACTCTTCAACCTTTGGAAAAAAAAATGAAGATTATATACCTCGAACCTCGAGGTATTGGTCATTCTGAAAGAGTTGAAAGTGTAAATGCCTATAGCATGGATAATTATGTAAAAGAACTTGAGGCATTCAGAAAATACTTAAATATTGAACCATTTGATTTATCAGGCCATTGTTATGGGGGTTGTATTTGTTTAAAATATGCGATAAAACATCCGGAAAAAGTTAATCATCTTATATTATTGAATACCACTCCATATGCTCAATATGGCGATTACCAAACATGGGAAAAAAACAGAAAAGGTTATGACATTATGCTATCTAAACTAGATTCTATCAGACAATTGAATATTGACCCTGATATAAGAATTAAAGAAAATATGCGGGCGTGGGCTCCAATAACATTTTATGATTACGATATAATCTCTGAAGGATTTAATAATTATTTAGACCAGATGACTTTTTCAGCTTCCCCAGTCATGTATTTCAATAAATATGATCGATTGGCTTTTAATGTTGTTGATTCGTTAGCATTTATTGATGCTAAGACCCTCATAATCTTAGGAGATGATGATCTTCCATTTATTAAAATAGGTTCAAAAGTACTATATGAAAAAATACCCGAATCGAAATTAATAACCATTCAGGAGTGTGGTCATTGGCCTTTTCTTGAACAACCAATGCAATTATTTAAACACATAAATTCATTTCTATCAATTGAATAGCAAATGGTCATAACATAGTTAAGCAGCCATTCTACTGAATAAGTATATCAACCTACGGCTGAGGCATAATCATTGATAAGATTAATTCATAAGAAGTAAAATTCAATTATCTACAGCAGGGTATACATATCGAATCCCCGCTTTTCTTTTATCCTAATATCCTTTCATTTCCTGCCAGCTGAATAGCCAGTAAACAATCTTCCACAAATAAGGCTGCTTAAAGCATAACATTCCAGCCATAGCCAGACGATCTCCCTTTACCCGCACAACAACAATACTGAGACTTTAATATTGCCTTTGAGTACACAAGGTATTCCCTGTTTAAGGCCGGTATATCGTATATGGTAAAATAATCCCCGTTGATGCTGATAAATCAATTACTAGGGTATTAGCAGAGGGTTGAAAGCAGATAGATATCACCTGTCTGGACCATATGATCATTACCGGATATGAAGAGTATTATTCTTTTGCTGAATAGGGGTATTTATAGAAACCGGTCTAACTGTTTGACATTGTATACTTATTGATTTAATTTTATTTTAGATTTCTCTCTTCTTGCACAAAGCGACCGGATAGCATCTATCAGTTCCTATCCCAATTTTTATTAATATTTTACGATCATTCTTTGAAATTATAATCGTGGTAAATATGTACAACAAACTCAAATTAGAAAATACTAAAAACAGATTATATCATATTTTCAATTTCTTTTTACTGGTTCTTATTTCAGTAAGTCATAGTTTTGCAGGCTTCGAACCAGAGGATAAGATCAAGGAAGTACCTATATACATTGTGGATGCGTTTACTGAGGAAAGGTTCAAAGGTAATCCAGCTGCTGTATGCCCACTTTCAGAATGGTTAGATGATGATTTACTGCAATCTATCGCTTCCGAAAACAATCTCTCCGAAACGGCTTTTTTCGTAAAGAACGGGGATATTTACGAGCTAAGATGGTTTACACCCAAGGTTGAAGTTGATTTATGTGGACACGCAACACTTGCATCTGCTCATATACTTTTCGAGCACCTGGGTCATAAAAATGCACAAATAGTGTTTGAGACGAAAAGTGGACGATTAACTGTAAAAAGAAATAAAGAACTATACCTCATGGATTTTCCAGCCATCAATACGACTCCTGAAAAATCTCCGAAAATACTAGAACAATGTCTAGGTGAAAAACCAACCGAAGTATTAATGGGACCTGGATTGTATCTGGTTGTATTTGATAATGAAGAATTGATAAAAGGAATAGATCCAGATTTCAATTTGATGGAAGATTTGAAGAAGGATGTAATTGTCACAGCAAGGGGACATGACGGCAAAGATTTTGTATCAAGGTGTTTTGCGCCACATTTAGGAATTCCTGAAGATCCAGTTACTGGTTACGCTCATTGCGTTCTTGCTCCCTTTTGGGCAGGCAGGCTTGGTAAAACAACTTTCTATGCCCAACAATTATCAAAACGTGGGGGTGAATTATATTGTGAATACACAGGTGATAGGGTAATTATTGGTGGTAAAGCCGTTACCTTCAGCCTTGGAAGAATCATACTTGAAAAAGATTAGGTCAAACAAAATCTTAAAAAGATAAAAGGCACTACTTCCAAATCGTAAAGCAATACTTGTCTCAGAATCTGCAGTAGTATTCATAAGATGTTTGCATGGAAAGGATATTTATAAATACTTTCCATAGTAATTACGTGCCCTAACATTGTGAATTAGCAATTGGTTACTCACGCATCTTGCAGCTTTTACATTCCTAGTTGATTTTCAAAACAGAATCCGTTAATTTTAATAAAGAATAATGAAAAAGAAAACGGTTAAGTAACATACGCGCCATGTAAATGGATAACTTTGGTTGCATTGTTTCGGCACAATGCTCAACTGCGTATTTGACTGAATCCTTAACATACATCAGAAAAAGCGAGTTAAATATGAAATTGATATATATCTTGTTTGTTGTAACTATATTCCCAAAATTTAGTCATGGTCAACAAATTATATTTGTAACTACCCTTCAAGATCCTGTAAAAGAGACATCTGGCCTTATTTACTTAAACCAAAAACTCATCACGCACAACGACTCAGGAGGAGAACCTGCTTTGTATGAAATAGATAGTATTTCTGGTAATCTTATCCGTACAGTTTTTGTTAGCAACGCCACAAATATTGACTGGGAAGATATATGTTATGATAGCACATATATATACATAGCTGATTTTGGAAATAATAATGGCTCAAGAACCGATTTAAAAATATATCGCCTTCCTATTTCAAATTATTTCATGACTGATAATGATACTGTAACGGTTGATACTATTCATTTCAACTATTCGAAACAACAAGATTTTACGCCAAGTCCGTTTACTACCAATTATGATGCCGAAGCCTTAATTTCCTACAAAGACAGCTTATATATTTTCACTAAAAACTGGGGCAATCATTGGACTAATATCTATGCTTTACCCAAGATCCCTGGAACCTATCAAATTGAAAAATTAGATAGTATTAACTCCCAAGGGGTTGTAACCGGGGCCTCATATAATTCCATAACCAACACCATTCTGTTAACAGGATATACATTTGCTTCTCCCTTCATAATAGAAATATGTGATTTTTCTGATACTGAATTTTCGAGCGGATCAATCAGGAGATACTTGCTAGAGCCAAAGCCTGGCTCCTCCTTTCAAATAGAAAGCATAACATCTGTGAATCAAAATCAATATTATCTAACAGCAGAAGAAAGCGTTTCAGGAAATGCAGCACTTTATAGACTTAAAACTGATAATGGGTTGAATCTTGAATCCATTGAAGAGGTAACAGGCCACATTTATCCCAACCCAACTTCAAACGTGGTCCATGTAAAATATAACGATTTATCAATTGTGGAGATATATGATTTGCATGGGACTTTACAAAAAGCCTCAATCAATGAACAAATTTACATCACAGACCTTAGTGAGGGTGTATATATTATAATCATTATAGACACAAAAGGTGATCGGGCTTTAACCAATAAGATGATAGTTAAATAACATATGCTATCAAACCAATATAAGGCAGTTGGGCAGCATGCTTGCGGATAGAGCAAATCACAACATAGAACAGTTATAACCGGAAAAATAGGTAATTATGAAGAATCCTACTTTAAAAACATTATTGGCTTGGAGTTTTGTTTTATCTACACTAGTGTCATGTCAAAAAGCAAATGATAGTTTCAATATTGATAAAGAAAAACAACTGGTCGAAAATGCAATACATAATAGCATTGGATGGGCGAAAAATAAAGATATTGGGTTGCTATACAGTGTTATAGCAAATGATTCCAATTATATTGAAGTTGATCCTAATGATAGAATTGTGAGAGGGTTTGAAGACTTCAGGAAAGCTGAAGAATTCTGGATGAGTGATGATTTCAGAGCGATTAGATATGAAATAAGAGATTTGAAGATTAACTTTTCGAAATCAAGAGATGTTGCATGGTTTTTCTGTTTCCTTGACGACATTAATGAATGGAAGGCCCAGCCAGCCAATTGGGAAAATACAAGATGGACCGGAGTATTAGAAAAAAGAGATAACGTTTGGATAATGGTTCAGATGCACTTTTCGTTTCCAAGCAAGTAAAAAGTATCAATAAAATCGCCTGACACTGTGTAAACAAGCTTTAATAAAATGAAACAATTATGTATCTTACTTGGCATGATGGGCCTATTAAGTTGTAATACTACAAAAGAACTCCCTACGATCAAGGTATTGGATGTCAATAAATATCAGGGAACTTGGTATGAGATCGCCCGCCTGCCGAACAGGTTTGAAAAAGGATTGAAATGTATATCCGCTAACTATTCTCTTATGGAGCATGGCAGGATAAAGGTTTTAAATAAAGGCTATTCTGAAAAGAAGAAAAAATATAAAACAGCAGAGGGAACAGCCTGGATTCCAGACGCTGATTTCCCCGCCCGATTAAAAGTCAGGTTTTTCTGGCCATTTTCCGGCAACTATTATATCATGGCATTAGCTGAGAATTATTCTTATGCACTCGTAGGTGATCCCTCCCGAAAATATTTATGGATCCTGTCAAGATCCAAAAAATTGGATGATAAAACATACAAAGACCTGCTGGAAATTGCTAAAGTGAATGGATTCCTGGTTGCATCGATGATAAACGTTGAACATGACTGTGAATAACTGTTTAAATGCAATAGCCTGATAGTGAATAGGATTATTTCTATCATATCCATTTCGATATCTATTATCTCGATTTTTTTTCTCCCGCTTCTCAGAATTGATCTCACCACCTATCTGTTATTATCAACGGTATTAATTGGATTAAGCATGTTGATTTATTTTACCAACAAAGCACTTTTCCCAACTATACTGTTCTTTGCTTTAACCTTTCTGACCCGACCACTTAATTATAATTTCACACAATTGTTGCACCTGGAATTTTCTGGGACTTATTTCCTGATTCCAATTGTTGTATTTACGATCATCATCATCACAATACCCTCTCTAAAACAGCATATCAGCTGGTGGCGACGAGATACGATTGATAAAAACGCCTGGCTGATCATTGTTGGATTATCAGTGGTAAGTGGATGGGCACTTTTTATATGGGGCCAGTACATTGCTGAAGATCTATCGAAGTTCACTGATACACTACCGGATGTAACCGTAATCTGGATTCTCCTTAACGGAGTAGGATTTGCATTACTTAACTCCATTGCAGAAGAGTATTTATCGAGGGGAATGCTTTGCAACGGATTGGAGAAGCTAATATCAAATAAGTATCTGATTATTATAGTGCAAGCACTGGTTTTTAGCTTTTTCCATTATAATGGATTTCCTGGAGGACCTGTGGGTATGATAATGGTTTTCGTCTGGTCATTGGCACTGGGAATTGTCCGCTACAGGACAAAAGGCTTAATGGGCGTATTCATTGGACATTTTTTCGCGGATTTGACGATCTACTTCACACTATATGGATTAAAATAATATCAGAAATCAATCTTAAACCTGTTGCGAAAATGGAAAATCTAATCCGCTTACCAATTACATCAACAACAATCTGTGCATTTGTTCTCATTTTTCTTTTCGGTTGTCAATCCGGGAATGTTTCAGTGACACAAAATAAGAACAGGCTGGAGGCCTACAATGTTGTCTGGGAATCACCCAGTAAAGACCATAATGGTTCCATGCCCATTGGTAATGGGGATATTGGGCTGAATGTGTGGGTGGAAGAAAACGGTGATATCTGTTTTTACATAGGGAAAACTGACTCCTGGGGAGATAACGGACGATTATTGAAAGTCGGGAAAGTGAGGGTAACTTGTGAACCCGCAATTATTTCTCAGGGTTCAGATTTCAGGCAGGAGTTGGATCTGTACTCGGGAACCATTCAAATCAGTTCCCATGGAAATATCAGAGGTAAGAAAACCGATATCAGCCTTCATCTATGGGTTGATGCAAACCATCCTGTTGTTCACTTAACCCACGAAAGCTCGATCCCTGTGAAGCTGAATGCTGACATAGAACTGTGGCGAACAGAACCAATTGCCTTATCTGAAATTGGAGTAAGTGATTTGCTGGAGGATCGTTCTAACCCGGGCAGTTTACATGAGCCGGTTATTGTTGAACCGGATAGTCTAATTCAGACTACAAAGAACTATATCGGGTGGTTTCACCATAATCACAAGTCTGTAGGTTTTGAACTGACCAATAGACTGCAAGGCTTATCAGAATTCAATACCAGTGACCCTATTCTTCATAGAACATTTGGTGCCATTATTACCGGTTCGAATGCTGAAAGACTAACTGAAAGGACTTTGCAAACGGCATCCTCAAAAGAAGGAAGGTTAAATGTATATATTCTCACAAAACATCCATCCCAACCTGGTGATTGGCTGAACACCATTGAAAATATGGCCGGGGAAATTAAAGCGGTATCATTTATTGAAAGGCAAAAAGCACATGCGAAATGGTGGGCTGAATTCTGGAACAGGAGCTGGATACATGCAACACCTGCAGATAGTAGTACTCTGGTAATGGAAAACGATCCTTTTATTGTGTCACGTGCCTATGCTTTACAGCGATTCATTAATGCATCAGCTGGAAGGGGTAAATACCCCATTAAGTTTAATGGGTCAATTTTTACAGTACCGGCCAAAGGGATTCCCGGCGGTGCTGATTACAGAAAATGGGGACCCGGTTATTGGTGGCAAAACACCAGATTGCCTTACCTGAGCATGTGTACTTCTGCTGATTATGACCTGTTGCAGGCCTTTTTCAAAATGTACGCTGAAGAAATCTATAAAATCTGCAAGCAAAGGACAAACAAGTATTTTGGGATCGAAGGGGCTTATTTCCCGGAATGTATGTATTTCTGGGGTTCCGTTTTCACTTCCACCTATGGCTGGACCCCGTACGAAGAACGCTCCGATAAGTTGCAGGAAAGTGGCTGGCACAAATGGGAATGGGTTGCAGGCCCTGAGCTGGTGTTTATGATGCTGGATTATTTCGATTATACCCAGGATGTGGAATTCCTTGAAAATAAAATCATCCCGGTTGCCAATGATATCATGGGATTTTTTGATCATTATTATTCAACCGATGAAAATGGCAAACTGCTTATGTACCCGTCCATGGCGTGCGAAACATGGTGGAACTGTACCAACCCTATGCCTGAACTTGCCGGTCTGCATAGTATTACCAGGCGATTATCAGCATTACCTGAAGACTTAACAAACGAGCAGGATCGTGATTTCTGGAATACATTCAGTGCAAAACTTCCTGACCTTCCGGTGCGTGAAACTCCTTCTGGGAAAGCCCTTGCGCCCGCCGCCAGATTTGAGGATAAACGCAATGTTGAAAATCCGGAGCTATATGCTGTATTTCCATTCAGGCTTTTTGGTATTGGACAACCGAATCTGGATTGGGGAAAAAACGCCCTGGAACATCGATGGGATAAAGGGAATTTTGGCTGGAGGCAGGATGATATCTTCATGGCATATCTGGGATTAACCGAGCAGGCCCGGAATTACCTGGTGGCCCGGTCTAGGAATCATGATGAAGGTTCCCGTTTCCCCGCCTTTTGGGGTCCCAATTACGATTGGACGCCTGACCAGGATCATGGCGGTGTTTTAATGAAAGCCTTTCAGTCAATGCTGATGCAGGCAGATCCGTATTCGAAAAAGATATTCCTGCTGCCTGCCTGGCCGGAAGAATGGAATGTGGAATTTAAATTGCATGCCCCTTATAGTACTACGATCGAAGGACAGTTCAGAAATGGGAAAATTGGAAAATTAAATGTTATTCCTGCATCAAGAAAAGAAGATGTTGTGATCATTGCATTCTGACCATATTTATCTATTTTTAAATTAGATTTTCAATTCCTTACAATGTTCGTCCGGATGGCACAAGGCAGTTCCAATGTCAATGTTCATTCATTCGAGGCAGTATCAAAACAGGATTTTAAATAACCTTGATAGTGTTCTTATTATCCTAAGATGGATGTAGTAAATACGAAGGTGTTTTTATACCCAATTGCCAGCAAACCAAAAACAAAAACTAAATCTAGAGTCAATGAAAAAAGCTATTAATTTTTTATTATTTCTGTCTCTTATTTTAATGGCATTAATTTATTGTACGAATTCAAGAAGAATCAACCTGACAAAAATAGAAAAGAAGATGTTTCGTTTGGTTCCTGAAAAGCAACTTCCAAAAGATGATTTACCCTCGGAAAGAATAAAACTTGAGATAGAAGATAGAATTTTATATGCCAATTGGGTATCGGCTGGCAAAACATCTCCGGCATTTTTAATACTTCATGGTAATGGTGAAAGTATTTCTGACTGGCGCCCTGTGCAGGCATATTTACTTCAAAAAGGTTACTCATCTTTTGTGTTTGACTATTCAGGATTTGGAAGCAGTACGGGCCAACCGAGTGTGAAAAAATTAAATAAAGACGCAATAATAGCTTACAAAAAATTTGCTTCGCTGACAAATGGAGCGAGTGAACAAATTGCATTCGGTCATTCTCTTGGTACTGGTGTTTTATTAGATATAGCTAATAAGCTAAAGCCACTACCGGATAAGGTAGTGGTCATTGGTACTTTTACAACAGCAAGAGCCATACTTGTGGAGAAAGGTGTTATAACGAATTCTGAAAAAAAGGATTATCCTGATGTATGGAATGGATTAAAAAATGTTCAAAGAATTAAAGCACCTTTATACATACTCCACAGTATTAATGACAAGGTTGTTCCGATTTACATGAGTGAAGAATTGGCAAAAAGTGCAGGAAGTAAAGCAAAATTTTTAAAGCTGGATAATCCCGGACATAATGCCGTTTATCAATTTCCAAATGACAGTATTTGGAATCCAATTTTTAATTTTATTAAATAGGCTTTGCAAACGAATTAAAAGGTCAGCTGGCAACAATAAATATAGTGCATTTGGCAATTAGTGCATCTATTGAGGCCCATTGCAATTAATAAGCATAGTAGTAAATTGGAAGATAGAAGTATTGGAATGCCAAAGGCACCATATTCAAAACGTTAGTCACAATCACGAACAAATTCAACTCAAGGAAAAAATACATCCAATGAATATTAGTATCTCTATACCAAATGAATACAGAAAAATGAAAGTAAACAACCATGTGCTTGTACTAATTTTTTGCATGATCGCACACTATACCTTAGCTCAGCAAAACACCCAAAGATTAGAAGCCTCAACTGACCAAGCAATTGCCGGCTCCTTACAAGAAATCACCTTTAAATATACTGTTGGTGATGAGGAAATCACTCAAGGAGGAGGAATTAGATTTGAGTATCCCGTGGCATATGCAGAAACTGAATTCTTATTCTGGAGCAGGCCGCAAACTGAAGAACCGGATTTATTGGGTTATGTGAGCGCCAAATCCTCTACTGGAGCAGAATTAGCAGTAGTAACGTATGGTATTGCTGGCGGCATTTTTCAGTGTACTCTGAAAGATGGAGAATTGAAGAAAGGAGATGAATTAAATGTCATATACAAAGGATTGGTTCAAAGTTTGGCGCGTGACTTTATCGTCAGGGCTGAAGTTAGAAATAATCAAAATGATAGTTGGCAAAAAGTAACAAATCCACCCATAATAAAAATACTGCCACAGAAAGGAAATACGTTAATCCTTACTTCACCAGCCGATTTAAATATTGGAGAGACATTTGAACTGGTGGTTGTGGTACTAGACAAATTTGGAAATCTTGCTTCAGGCTTTCGAGGTGATATTGAATTTCAATCTACCGATAAATATGCAAATCTCCCCAAACCTTATTCATTTACCGAAAATGACCAAGGGATACATGTTTTTAAGAGTGTGACATATAATAGTCCCCGATTTCAAAAAATTGAAGTTGAGACAACGGATAATCTAGAGACATCTACACATTATTCTTATATCTCTCAAGCCGAAACAGAGTTCAAGCGGTATTTCGGCGACACTCACTTTCATACTGGTACAGGTACTCTTAACACAGGATTTTTTGGAATCGAATCAAATACGAATGGCCACCAGAATATGGATGTCAATATGTTATCACTGGAAGATTTTCAAAAATTAAATTCCGGCGGAGACCACCGGGGAAACTTTACAACTCAACAGGAGGCTTATGTCTATGCCAAAGATGTGACAAGACTTGATTTTGCTTCTGCCTCAGAGCATGATGTTTCTTTGTTTGACCAAACGGCATGGGACGTGTCTCAAAGCTTAGCAGATGCTTTTTATCAGCCCGGTAAATTCACTACATTTTTTGCTTACGAGTGGACCCCGGGCATATTGCACCACATTATACTGTACAAAGAAAAGGGACTTAGTGTTTTTGACCGTAGGGCTTACCCCGATTTACCTTCACTATGGACTGCTTTCGATAAGCAAGGTAAACCAGTTTTATGCATTCCACATGTTACTTGGAATTTCGAAGATCATACCATTTGGGATCATATTAATAACACCTACCGGAGACTGGGGGAGATATATAGCCTCTGGAACGGTAGATTCCTCATACAACCGGGAGATGAACCTCAAAGATTTGAGCTTGGAAAAGATAACAAATGGTCTTATCAGCACGCCTGGCACGAAGGACATAAGATTGGGATTATCGGTTCAACGGATAACCATTTGAGTCAACCCGGAGCTAATAATTACACCATTTATACCCAGCATGCAGGTGGTCTGGCAGTAGCTCTCTCAAAAGAGAACAACAGAGATCAGTTATGGGAAGCATTGGAAAACAGGCGGACTTATGCCACTACCGGCACCCGTATTTATATTGATTTCACGATAAATGGGCATCCCATGGGAAGCGAAATAACATCGGAGAATGTCCCTGTTATCACCGCAAAGATTGGTGGTACCAACAAATTGGAAGCTGTGCAGGTTGTGAAATATAAAAATGGAGAATATAGTATCATCTATAATAATGCTCCAGATTCTGAAATTACCGAATTTCAAATTGAAGATCAGGACTTTGATTCAGATTCCTTCTATTATCTGAGGGTTACCCAGGTGAGTGAAGTTCCTGGAAGGCTTTGGACATATCCGACAAATGAAATGGCATGGTCAAGCCCGATCTGGGTTGAGTTTAAAAAAATAGCAAAAGATAGCATACTAATAAAAGAAACTACAAAGAAGCTGGCAAATTTGAAAAACCATTAAGTAAAAATAAGCCTGGGCCTAACAATTAAGCATCGTTTTTGGCCTTGGCCAAATATGTGCTTTGTGTTGAACGAAACCGGTTTTTTGGGGAGGTATACCTTATATATATTGTGGAATCAATTT
>Ga0111175_1046_pt1 | contig 22833 bp, 16 predicted proteins | sample DeeMarSWOR324_28_FD_80228 | JGI IMG/M metagenome (GOLD analysis project Ga0111175, IMG submission 80228) | Bacteroides sp. SM23_62
ATCCCACCTGGGAGGAGAATTTTTCAAAACCGACGGTACCGTGGCGGCGAATTACGACGAAGCCGACCTGTCCCGTCGGTTCATTGACGGCCCCATTGACCATGGATTCGACTATGCCCTGACTTTACCGGGGGGCATACAGGAATCTCCCTATGCCTTTTTCAAGAATGACCGCTTGTCACGCTGGGATAATGATTTGAAGGAATTCGTGCATTTCGACCGGGATGACAAGGCCAGGATCCATTTTAAAAAGTTCTTCAACGAAGAGATAAAGCTGGATGAGTTCATGATGGACAACTGGACGACCGAATCAGTCGGTCCCCTGTTGATGCGGGATGCGCTAAGATTTATCGATGCTCATATGGAAGAATACGGAACGGGCAAGCCATTTTTTATGCATTATTGCTCCCAAGCCGGCCATGTCCCGTATGTACCCCCGGTTGCTTTCAATATCAATGATCCGACCGATACCGAAGACCTGACCAAAGAAGGTGCATTGCCGGTGAAAGGGCAAACGGTGAATATCCGGACCGACATGATGTACGAATGCGACCTTGCTCTTGGGCTGTTTGTCGAGAAATTACAGGAGAAAGGCATACTTAAGAACACCCTTATCATTTTCTCGAGCGACAATGGTGCCGCGGAAGGCATCAATCAGGAATGGTCAAAGTCTGTATACGAAACACCAAGGGAAGGGAAATTCGGAGGCAATCGTACCGAGACAGGCAATAACAGAAAAAAAGCTGTCCATATAAATGCCCAGGGGGTGACAAAAAACGGATATCCACTGCGTGGGCAGAAGGGTTATGTCTATGAAGGCGGCCACCGGGTTCCCCTGATCTTCCGCTGGGGTAACGGGATACCTTCCGGTCACGTCGTTGAAGACCAGCTGATAAGCCTCCACGATATCTTCAGAACAGTGGCATCGATCGTGGGTATTAGTCCGGATTCCGAATCCGGGCTTGACAGCTATGATTTCTCCGAAGTTCTGAGGCAACCTGGTATATCGCACGACCCGGTCCGTGAATACCTGTTTATTCAGTCCAACGAACAAAACATAGAGCGTACAACCATACGATGGGCAGCCTATCACCAGGAAAAAGGAAACATGAACCCCGATTTGTGGAAGGCAATTATTCAAATCCCACGAACCCTGTATGGAAAAGATTTTCCGGATGCGCTGGAAAGAGCAAAAGCACTTGAGCTCTATTACCTGTCCGGGGATCCGACGGAATCGAATAACCTGGCAAACAGCGTTAAATTGAAAGAAATGGAGATGATCTTCAAACGCGAACTGAAACGGGAAAGGACAGCCCAGTAGCTTATATTACAATCCGGCTTCAATGAAATTGAGAATTAGAAAATATAAGTGAAAAACCATAATAGTATTTATAAAATGAGTAAAAGAAAAATGGATAGGGAAAATTTCCCGGCAGGAATTATCCTGGCAGGATGCATTCTTTCCATAACCATAGTCTTATGCGGATGCAGGACAAACACACCGCAGTCCGACTCGGCATCCGAGGGTAACAGGGTATTGACAGCGTCGGATTCAGCCCGGCTGGCCTGGTATTTCAATGCACATTTCGGAATGTTCATTCACTGGGGGGCGTATTCTGTTGCGGCCAGGGGGGAATGGGTAATGAACAGGGAACTGATACCCCTGGAAGAGTATAAGGAAAAATACGCTTCAAAATTCCTGGCGGAAAATTATGATCCCGGGGAATGGGCCGAAATTGCCAAAAAAGCAGGCATGAAGTATGTCGTTCTGACGGCCAGGCACCATGATGGGTTTTGTCTGTGGGACACAAAAACGGATGAATTCAATGTCATGAATTACGGCCCCAAAAAGGATCTGATCCGGCCTTACGTTGATGCCATCAGGGATGCAGGGTTGAAAGTGGGACTCTACTATTCCGTTGCAGACTGGCACCATCCGGACTTTCCGGCGTTTGTGAGGAACTGGCCGGGTGGCTGGGAAAGCGAGGAGGCCCGTCAGCGCTTCGTGGAACACTATCACAGCCAGGTAAGGGAATTGATGACGAATTACGGGAAAATAGATATTCTCTGGTGGGATGGTTCTGCACCTGACGGGATGGAGGGTGAAAAGATCAACAGGGAGGTGTACGAATTGCAGCCCGGGATTCTGATCAACAACCGGAATGACGAACCCTATGACTTCAATACCAGCGAGCAGAAAATTGTTGCAGGAGTGGCGGGCAGGCCATGGGAGGCCTGCATGACGCTGAACGGGAACTGGGGTTACCATGCCACCGATACTTATTTCAAGAGTCCGAGGGAGGTCCTGCAAATACTCATCCGATGTACTTCAAAGGGCGGCAATCTGTTACTGAATGTCGGTCCGAAATCCGACGGGACCATACCCGAGGAATCGGCAGAGATACTTATGGAAGCAGGTGACTGGTTGAGGCGAAACCATGAATTCCTTGACGGGCCCGTAGAGCGGAACAGGATCGGGCAGCACTGGAATAATTCACTGGTACCAACCGTACGGGGAAATAACGTTTACCTGCATTTCCACAATCCCCCGGCGGGAAATGAATTCTGCTATTCGGAAATCGGTAACGAGGTACGCTCCGTGAGATTCCTTGAGACGGGCCGACCTGTTGAATTTGAGAAAGTGGGACACAGGCTGTTCCTGAAAAACCTTTCGGAATTTGAAAAGAATACCATAACCACCCTGGTTGTCGAGGTAATAGGGAAGCCGGATGAGGCGGTTAGATGGACGGAAGATTAATAGGATACATCCAAACCATCCATACATGGAAAATACTGGCAGAAGATCATTTATAAAAACAGGCATCGTATCCCTGTCCGGTGTGATGATACCGGGAGCACTGGCGAAACTCAACCTGGCCGGGTGTGCTCCGGTAAATGTTAACAGGGAGAAATTCATTGATAAGGCACTGGGATGTTTCATGGGTGCTGCCATCGGAGATTCCATGGGAGGGCCCGTGGAATGCCAGCACTACGAGAGAATACGGAAATATGCAGGTGATTTTACGGATCTGCTGCCTTTCGGCAAGCCCGTATCCGTATGGGATCCTCCCTCGGAGGGATGGGCCCAGCGGAGCGATCCGGGGACCATTACCGATGACACCTATATCCGGATGGATCTGCTGGAGTTTTTTCTGCATGCTGAGGCCCCTTATACGGCCGAAAAACTCGCGGCTTATCTGCTTGAGAATTCCGATTTTTTTGGATGGTGGGATCCGCCGCTGAATCAAATGAAACGAATTCAAAAGGGAGAATTATTGGCAGAAGATGCCGGTCGGTATATGGAAATCCAGGGTGGAGGCGGTGGCTGGTGGCAACCTGTATCCATCATGCATGCAGGAAATGTTGAAGAAGCATCAAGGGTGGCGGCAAACCTTTGTTCCATCTGGAAGACAGGCCTTGCCAGGGATATTCTGTCATCCGTGGTGGCTGGCCAATCGGCTGCATTCAGGGAGGATGCAAACATTGATTCCATCGTTGAAACCGTACTGGCCGATTCGGGAGAAAAAGCAAAAAAACTGTTTGAAAGGGCGGTTCATATAGCACGGGAATCAGGGTCAGCGGATGAACTTTATGAAAATCTTTACCGGCATGCATCGGTCTCCAACTCAACGCATACAGGTGAATTTAACAGCCTGGAGGGGCCTGTTCCCCCGGTTGAAGAGGTGCAATATTCCGAAGGTATGTGTTCTTCCATAGCCTTTGCAGAACAGCAGCCCTGGGCCCTGGCCTACCTGGTATACGGGGACGGTGATCCGGAAAAAACCTTGTTAACGGCCGTGAAAGGGGGACGGGATGCCGACAGCATTGCCACCAATACGGCCTCCTGGCTGGGAGCACTGCACGGGTTGGAGATCTGGCCGGAAAAATGGACCGAAACGGTCCGGAAGGCCAATTTGATAGACTTTGATCTTTTGGAAGTCGGACAGGAACTGGCGGAGACAGCTCTGGAACGGGGTTATCTGGATATTTAAGCGTGTAGCAGCACGACGTAAACTGCCCTTAATTAACGGATGATCAGTATAATTTAAAACCGGATATGATGAATTCAAGACATTTAATCTGCTTTATGGGCCTTTTGACAGGCCTTGCCTTCACTTTTGCAGGATTCTCCCAGTCTTCCAAAAAACCAATTGCAGGTGAAGGACTCACTGCCGAGTTGAAAATGCATGAAGGCAGGTCAACACTGTTTATCAACGGACAGCCCCACGACGGGATCTTCTGTTCCACCCGACCGGGATACAAACAAAACTTTGCAGAGGCCGGGTTTGATATCTTCAACATCCTTGGAGGCGGTCACGGATGGATAGCGGACGGAGTCTATGATTACCTGGAATCCGATGAATACCACATGGATAACAATATTGAATCATTCCTGGCACAAAAGCCCGATGCAAAACTGATCCTGAGGCTGGTATTCGCATACCCGAGGAATTTCTGGTGGGCGGTTCAGAATGTTGATGAGCAGGCCGTTCCAAAGGGAAGGGACCTGGGCCGCAAAATGCCCTCATACGCTTCACTCAAATGGCGTGAGGAAGCCGGGGAAGCGCTGAGAAACATCGTATTGCACCTGGAGGAAAAATACGGTAATAATATCATTGGTTACCTGCCGGGCTGCGGAAGCTGCGGGGAATGGTTCCAGTGGCATGCTTACACGGAGATAACAGACCGTTTTACAAATGGCTACCAGCTGGGTGACTACAGCAAGCCGATGCTTAAAGCCTACCGGGAATATGTTAAGAACAAATACAAAAGCATTGAGAGAGTCAATGCTGTCTACAGCACAAATCTCAAATCTTTCGATGAGCTGGAGATACCCGGTGTAGACCAGAGGCTGGGTGCTACATACGGCATCCTGCGTTCCGTTGCGGATGAACAGGCCCTGGTGGACTATTACGAGATCTTCAACCGCCAGGTATACGAAACCCTGGCACATTTTGCAGGGATCGTAAAAGAAGCCACGGACAGGAAAAAGCTTGTCCTGGTGTTTTACGGTTATAACTGGGTCGAACAGCCCAGGGGAGGCGTTACGCAGACGAGAAGCGGGCATGTTCACCTGGACGAGGTGATCTCCTGTCCGGATGTGGATTACATTGTAGCACCCTATGAATACTCTTTCAGGCAACTCGAAGGTGTTATATCCGGACAGGGAGTCCCGGGCAGTGTCATCCGGAGGGGGAAGCAATACCTGCATGAGCTGGATGGCTCAACCTACCTCGAATCATGCTGGCCCTCTGACCATCATAATCCCACGAATCCGGAGGAAAGCGGGAATCTTCTGCGGCGCGATCTGACGAAAGCACTGATGGAAGGAGCATCGGTCTGGTTTATGGACCTGGCAGGGGGAATGTATGACAGTCCCGAAATGGTAGAAGAACTCCGTAAGACCATTGAAATGGGACGCAAGATCTACTTCAAAGCCGGAGTGAACAACCGGCAGGTAGCGGTCGTTCTGCAATCTCGCGATGGATTCTACTACAGGGAGAACGAGGCACTACGCGCTCCGTTAATCCACCAGTTCAAGCAATTCGAACTGGAACGGATGGGACTTGGATACGATGACCTGATGCTGGAAAATCTGAAGTATCTTGATCCGGATGAAACGGAGCAGTATAAATTCTGGATATTTCCGAGTTCGGTCCATTTCACCGACGAAGAACTTGAGCTTATACAAGAGCACTGCATGCGCAACGGGAATTACATTCTCTGGTGTTATGCTCCCGGTGTCCTGTCCGAACGTGGAATTGACCTGGAACGTATGGAAAAAATATCGGGATTCAAATGCGGGCATACCATGGATCCGGGTGAACTGGCAGTGAGGACAGCCCTCAGTGAACATCCCATACTCAAAGGCCGGAATACACCCATAATATATGGTACTTACGGCGAGTTGTCCCCCGATCATATAAACTATCACTCTTCACTGAGGCATTATCCCGGATCTGATGTGGGATTCAGCGTGGCACCCAGGTTCTACATCGAGGAAGCCGATGAGGTGCTTGGCCATATACTTGATATTGAAGGTTATCCCGGGGGACTGGGGATCAAGGACATGGGGGACTGGGTTTCCGTTTACAGCGCTGCCCCTCTTGTTCCAAAACATATTTTGCGGAACATTGCCAGAGAGGCCGGGTGTCATGTATACACCGATTTCCTCGGACAAACATACCAGAGCAGGAATTTTGTCGGATTCTTCTCACATGAAACCGGTAACTGCCGCATACAACTGCCATACCATTCAAGGATTCTGGATGTTTACAATGACAGGGTAGTGGCCGAAGACGCCGATGTTATCGATATCTCTCTGAACGTCAACGATGCAGTCCTGTTCCGGTATGAACCGGTCGATCCATGATTTCCCGTAGTGAGGAAAGCAAGATCATAATAACTTGAACAGATAAAAATATGGCATGTATTGCAAAAGTACTTTGTATTTTCCTGCTAGCCCTGGCCGGATGTAATCCCCAGGCTGAAAAACAATCCGGTAAGAACAAACCCAATGTCATAATAATTTATGCCGATGACATGGGATACGGAGATGTTGCTGCCAACAATCCGGAATCAAAATTGAAGACCCCGAATCTGGACAGACTCGCCAGGGAAGGGATTAATTTTACCGATGCACACACCTCATCTGCTGTTTGTACACCTTCGCGCTATAGTCTTCTGACCGGTCGCTACCCGTGGCGGAGCTGGATGAAGTACAGCGTCTTCAATGGCTATGAAGGACCGCCATTGATAGAAATTAACCGGCAAATCCTGGCATCGGTCTTTAAAAATGCCGGGTATTCAACGTGCATCATAGGGAAATGGCATCTTGGTGTGGAATGGCAAACCAAAGAACCCGGACAGAAAGCAGATTTCGGAACGGTTGACTATTCCAAACCCGTAAAGCATACACCAAAACAATTGGGGTTCGATTATTCATATATATTATCCGCATCGCTTGATTTCAGTCCATACGTTTTTATCGAAAACAACAATGCTTTGGGTCCTGTTGACACAGTTATAGAAGCAAGTCCCTTTCCCGCATTCTGGCGCAGGGCGGAATCTACCAAAGAATTCAGGCATGTCGATATACTGGATCACCTGCTGGACAAGACGATAAAATACATTGAAGAAAACAGCGGGAAGGAACATCCATTCTTTCTTTATTTTCCGCTGACAGCACCGCATAAACCACTCCTTCCGCATCCCCGGTTCCGGGGTACTTCGAGTGCTTCCTGGTATGGGGATTTCATACAGCAGGTTGACTGGACAGTTGGAGAGGTCCTGAAGACACTGGACAGGGAAGGGCTGACAAATAACACAATCGTTCTCTACAGCAGTGACAACGGATCCTACATGTACCAGTTCAAAGACGCGGAAACAGACCATGTGGACGATAGTACCAAACATGGATTCAGGGCAGAGAACCACAAGCCCAATTGGAATTGGAGGGGGACCAAGGCCGATATTTACGAAGCTGGACACAGGGTTCCCCTTATGATCCGCTGGCCCGGTAAACTTACTCCTGGAACAATTGATGAGACGGTCTGCCTCACCGATATTGCTGCCACGTTGGTGGACATGCTGCATTTAGAGGCTGATCCTTCTCAGATGGAAGACAGTTTCAGCATGGTTCCGCTGATGAAAGGCAAAGCTTTCAGCAGGAAACCAGTAATCCATCAAAGTGGACAGGGCGCATTGGCAATCAGAATGGGGAATTATAAGCTGATCCTGTGCAATGGATCTGGCGGAAGAGAAATACCCAGGGGAAAGCCATTTACAGGTCCCTATCAGTTATACAACCTGGCAAATGATCCATACGAGACCACGGATCTGTATGAAACTGAAAGAGACCTGGCACAAATGCTTGAAAAAGAATTCTTTGAGATTGCCGGTCAGGATTTAACCGAAAATGACGTTTTACAGCTTATAACACATCTATACGACTAATATGGATTTGGTAATTGGAATTCCAAAGTGAAAGTGGTGGAATACAATAACGCATACTCAAAAGTGAACTATGTAAAAATCATAGCGAGAATCTTCATTGTGGTCTCCTCTATTCTATTGAATACAACTCTGAGGGGTCAGCAAAATAATAACCCTGAATATCTGGCTTGGACTCAGGTATTATCTACTGCTGACAGCCTTATGATTACTGACAGCACAGCGCCAGTCAGGTTTTCAATAACTGACAGGTTTTTAGGAGAACCGGGGATCAAACGGAGAGATCCCAGTGATGTGATTTATCATAATGGCAACTACTATGTCTGGTACTCCAAAGTACATGAGGGCGATGTCGGCTATCCCGGAGGATGGTCGGCCAGGGTATGGTATGCCTCCAGTCCCGATGGACATAACTGGACAGAAAAGGGCATAGCTATTGATATCGGCACCAAAGATGACTGGGATGGATATGGGGTATATACACCCAATATACTGGTATATGAAGACAAATTTTACCTGGCTTATACAGCCATTAAGCCTCCATTTATATTTGAATATAGTATGCCATCAATAGGTATGGCAATTGCATATTCGCCGGATGGACCATGGGAGAAATTGGAAAACAACCCGATCATACCCCCAGGAGAAGGACCTACTGCCCCGGATGGATTCCTGGCAGATGATGCTTCATTTGTAATACATGAAGGTAAAGTACTCCTTTATTACAAAGGTTGTCCTTATAAGAAAGATTCAGATGGCAAGAAAATCAGGGAAGGGAATACTTTCCTTATGGTCGCTTCAGCCACAAATCCGGAAGGTCCATATGCGAAATATCCCATTCCGCTTCATAGGGGACATGAAAGCCTTGTCTGGAAGGATGAGAATGGTTTTGGAAGTTTTAATATGTATTGGTGGAGGGAGCAACCCAAGTATTTCCGGTCCAAAGACGGTTTTAATTTTATTGCTATATGTCCATTACCAGGGTTCAATGGAAATGATTTCATGATTAGAGCGGCTGGTGTTTTTCGCGCTAATTTTAATGAAAACCGCCCTTGCTGGGGAATATGCATGTCTGGTCAGGGACTGGCCAGGTTTGAGATTGAATGGTCAGAATAAGGAATGCCAAAGAACGATCCGGAAGAACATGCATTTAATGCAGCAAATGAAGAATACAACGAAATACCATAACCAGTTGTGGGGTCAATACCCTCTGTTTGGAAATGGATCAGACATAATCACAATATTGGTCGTAACATTTTAACATAGAAGAATCATGAAAAAAAAATCTGTAATTCTCTTCTTATCATTGCTTATTGTAAGCGGAGTACAGAGCCAGGATGATTCTGGATCAGCACTGCAATTACCTGAAAAAGATATGCAATCCTGGAGGAATGCCAAATTCGGGTTGTTCATTCATTACGGTTTGTATTCTAATATCGGGCAGGGTGAGTGGATCTCGCTTTATAAGCTTATGGACCGGGATGAATATGGAAAGATCAAGGATGAATTCACTTTTGAGGAATACACCGGCAAGCACTGGGCGGAAGTGGCGAAAAATGCGGGTTGCAGATATATGGTGGTAACTACCCGGCATCATGATGGTTTCTGCCTGTTTGATACAGAATTTGGAGATTTCGATGCGGTGAATAGTCTTGCAGGAAGAGACCTTATTGCCGAATATGCTGAAGCTGCACGGGATGCCGGCCTGATGGTGGGATTTTATTATTCACCAATCGACTGGAGGTATCCGGGATATTTCTTCCCTACCATGTACCGTTCCAGCGCCGAGGAAATGAAGGTACAGACGTATACCCAGATCAGGGAATTGCTTTCAAATTATGGTAAAGTTGATATTCTCTGGTATGACGGACTGTCAGACAGGTATTTAGCCATTGGTGGTCTGGAGTGGAACGATGAGAAGCAATGGCATACGCGCGAACGCGACAGGCCCTATACCGGTGAGTTCAGCTGGGAGCCTGATAAATTGAATACCATGGTACGTGAACTTCAGCCTGAAATAGTGATTAAGGGTACTGATTTTGGTAATCAGGAATTCAGCCTTATAAGAAGACAATACAGGTTGCCCTGGGAGGTTGGCACCAATCTCTCGTATCCGGGATGGGGCTGGAGGCCGTCGGACAAGGATGCGATGATGAGCCTTGACAGTTGCATACAGCTGCTTGTGACCGTAGTTTGCAAGGACGGGAACCTGCTCCTGAATGTGGGTCCCATGCCTAATGGACAGATCGAACCGGCACAGGTGATGAGATTGCAGGGAATCGGCAGATTCCTTGAAAAATATGGTGAAAGTATATACGACACCCGGGGGGGAATATATGACGAAACCTGGGGAGGAACGACCCTCACGGACAGGGCAGTTTATGTCCATGTGCTGAAAGTCCCCTCAGACGGTTTAATCTATATACCGCCGGTAAAGAAGAAAATTGTATCGGCAGTGTACATGAGCGATAACAGGAAAGTGGCAATTAGTCAAACAGATAAGAACGTGACCTTGAAGGATATAACCAACAGACACAACGAAACAGATGTGGTAATTAAGCTTGAACCCGCATCTGAGTAAGACCTAACATGCATTAATTATGAAGATACCAGGTGTAGTGCTTACCCTATTGATTGCTTGGTCTATAACTTTACATGCCCAATTGAAAGATGCTCCCAACATTATTTTCTTTCTGGTCGATGACCTGGGGTATTCGGATGTGGGCTATATGGGGCAGAAAGCCAATTTGAATACACCTAATATAGATCAATTGGCCGCTTCCGGAATGGTCTTTACCAATGCTTATGCAGCCAGCCCGGTTTGCTCACCGACCAGGGCAAGCATCCTGACCGGCAAGTACCCTGCAACATTACAGCTGACCTGCCATATTCCTGGTATTGGAATAGAACCTTATGCGACCATAAGAAATAAAGGCCAAAAACTCATGGAAGCCGAATTTATTGATCATCTGCCGCTTAAGGAAGTAACTTTTGCCGAGGTACTAAAAGAAGAAGGATATGTCACCGCTTTTATAGGCAAATGGCACCTGGCCGGGGAAGGATCCCAAAATACTCAGGATGGAATTGTCAATGCCCGGTTTCACCCCGATCAACAGGGTTTTGACGTAAATATCGGTGGTTGTGCTTATGGACAGCCTGTGAGTTATTTTTCGCCTTATGAAAACGGAACGCTTACCGATGGTCCTGATGGTGAATATTTAACTGACAGATTGGGTGAAGAAGCATGCCGGTTCATTGAAGAAAACAATGACCACTCTTTTTTACTTTACTTATCTTTTTATACGGTGCACAGTCCCTACCAAGCTCCCGGGAAAGTGGTTAACAAATACAATGGGAATATATATTTTGCCATGTTAGAAAAACTGGATGAGAATGTCGGGAAAGTCCTTAGCACTGTCAGAACTCTAGAACTGGAGAAAAGTACCCTTGTCGTTTTCTATTCGGATAATGGCGGAGTGGGTTCCAATCCGCCGCTACGCAGTGGTAAGGGATCTTTGTATGAGGGTGGAATCAGGGTTCCGCTATTATTTAGTATGCCGGGCCTGGTTCCAGATAATAAAATATGTGATGTGCCGGTTACCAGCACGGACTTATTTCCAACACTACTGGATGCGGCGGGGATATCGTCAAACCAATGCAAACAGGTCGAGGGAGAGAGTCTTTGGCCGCTCATCACCAGAAGAGGAAACATACAGGAGCGGGCTTTATACTGGCATTTCCCGCATCATCGGGATATAGAAAAATCGATGAGTGCTGCCATACGTGATGGGGACTGGAAACTGATCCGGGAGTTTGAAGGTGAAGAATTAAGTTTATACAATTTGGAGGATGATATTGGGGAAACCAGAAATTTGGCTGGCAAGTACCCAAAAAAAGTTAACCTCCTATTTGCAAAACTGGGGAAATGGTTAAGGCAAACCAATGCCAGAATGCCTCAGCCCAATACGATAACTTTGGCAATCCAGGAATAAAAAAAACATAAACGATGGTACAATGAAAGCGAATCCAGAAGAAAAACTCACTTGTTTAAAACAATTATTCGGCATTTTAACAGCGGTATTATTACTGAATGGATGTGGGGTCCAGACTCCGTCCATACCCAATTTAGTTCCCTCTGAATCTTCCAGGGCCCCAAACTATTGGTGCACCTGGTATTGGCAAAACTATCTTGTTTTAAAGGGACAGGAAGTGACCGATCCCGATCCGGAAATGGTTTTTAATAGCGAGAACGTCAGGGAACAGTTGAATGAAGAAACACTCTTTGGAGAAGGGGGTATGGCAAAGGTAATGTTGCCTATGTCCCGTGGAGATTATTATTTTCTTATTGACCATGGTTGGCAGGATAAATCATGGGATATTCCAGAGAAAGATATCTTCTTTAACTTTATCATGGATACAATTGATTTTCCCTCTTATACCAGCCTCCAACCAAAAGACAGGATCAAAAAACTCAATGATGATTTAAAAGCATTGGGCTGGAGGGGACTAGGACTTTGGGTACGGGGAGACATTGCAAAAGAAGAAGCTGTAAAATTTGTTGAATGGAGTAAGTACGCCGGTGTTGAATACTGGAAAATTGATGGCGGTGAAACAGAAAACGCTTATTGTTATAAGGCAAAACAAAAAATCTACCATGAACTTTATCTTGAGTATGTTACCGGTTCCCGTGGTCCTTTGAATACCCGTTGGGATGAGGAAGGATTGTCCTGCTACCCCTCAGTGTACGCACCGGGCATAAGACATGTAAAAGGTTCCAGTGGCCCTTACATCTCGTCCGAAGCACTGAATATATTAAAGAACTCAGACGTATTCAGGACTTATGACGCGGTTCCCCTGCTGGTGAGTACGGTTACCATGCAGCGGATCCATGACCTTTTAATGCAGACAGCTGGCAAACCGGAGTATGTGGCCCTGTTAAATGTGCAGGATGATTGTAATATCGCAGCGGCATTAGGCTGTGTGGTATCTGGAATGCGTCATCCCAAAAAGACACCCCGCATGTATGAAGGACGGGATTTCCACTTTCAAATTGCAGGAGATAGAAAAGTAGATCAACGTTTAAACGAAATGGACCGCTTTGTCCGATGGCAAAGGATTGCTCCACCAATGCCGGCAGGTTACGGGACCTATAAGGCTTCTCGGGGTTTTTTAATCGACAAATTCAAATTCAGAACGGGTGATACCTGGAAAACGGATACTTGGGGGAAGATGGTCAGCCAAAGCGCCCCGGCAATCATGGTGCGCAACCTACCTTTACCACAAGTAAAAATCAATGGCGAACCTCCGTATGTTCTAGCCAGTAAATTTCCTGACGGGGCTATTTGCATTGCAACCGAAGGACGCGTGAAACCGGATGACAGTTGGTATCACCCGCGTGCTGATGTCTCATTGGAATGTGGCGAGGGAAATCAACCCATCGGAATTTTCGGGCATTACAAGTCGCTGAAATTATGTTTTGATAAGTCCATTCCCGGAAATACTGTGGTCTGGGCCCAGGATCTGTTGGCTGATCAGGCCCAGGACATTACTTCCCGGGTAACATTAAGAGATAATGAACTGATTATTCCGGGAGAATTAATTGATGAAATCGGCACATCAGCAGCAACAGCAGGTGATATCTCCTCTCCGGGTCTTGTTCTTATGATGGAGGATCAAGAAGGAAAATGAGCCAGAAATCGCTGGGATAATATCAAAAACAAAATATATGAACCTTCAAATAAAAGTTATCATTGGGAATGTATTGATTACATCTTTTGGCAGTAAGAACATACATATATGGATATTGACTCTGCTGGCGTGGATCTGTATCCCGTCTGCTGCTCAACAAACGAATACTGTTAATGCACCATTATTTGTGGATCCTAATTACCAGGGTTCCTGTGATCCGGAAATTATTTACAATGACTTTGACAGTACCTGGTACATCTACTATACGGGGAGGCGCACACTTGTGCAAAATACCTGGTTGCGAACCCCTATAGGTGTGGCATCGTCCAAAGACTTTGTTAACTGGATATTTGAGGGATACTGTCAATTTGATGGTATGGGTGGGCAAAAAGATGCGGAAGCTACCTATTGGGCTCCGGCAATGATCAGTAACCAGGAAAAACTTCACATGTTTCTCACGTACCAAACTGATACGTCCCCCGACACAGGCCCGTGGGGAAGTTCCGGCAGTATTGTACATTACGAGACCAGCCTGTCCGAACCTTTAAATGGGTGGAAAAAAATAGGGGATGTCAATAATTCACTGGAGAATCTGGATCGCTCCATTCGAAAAGACGAATGGGAAAGAGCAAGGATTTTAGCCAATTCCCTGGAGTTAAAAGCCTTGGATGCCACGGTTTTTAAACATAGTGGTCTTTTTCATATCCGGTATATGTACTACGATCTGGACGGTAGACTTTCCTTTGCCCATAAGGTAAGCAGTGATTTATCCCACTGGGAAGATCGTAAGTTCGCATCATCCGGGGATGCATACAATGAAGAGGCGACCGGACTGAGTTACGAGGAAGCCCCCTATATTTTTAGATGGAAAGGAAAGAACTGGTTGATAACGGATCCCCACCTTGGGCTGTATGTTTACAAGAGTGATGATATAAGTCATTGGGATTTTCAGGGAGTTGTGCTCAAAGAAGCAGGGAACAGGCCATACGATAATTCCAGAGGGCGCCATTGCAGCGTAGCGGTCCTTGGTGATCGGGCTTTTATATTTTATCATGTTGAATACAACAGGCAATATGATGGCCCAAGCATTTACAATCAATCCTTTGAGAACCGCAAAAGTGTCATCCAAATGGCAGAACTAGAGCTTGTGGACGGCCAATTGGTTTGCAATCGGGACAAGGAAATAACACCTCCGACAAGGCATGGGAAGGATATCCATTAATCTCAAGCTAAACTCAAAATAAGTGACCAGAAAACCTAATATGGAACGAATTACGCGAATTATTCTGTCCTTGGGAACCATATTTTTAATTGCCGATGGTACCTTTTCAGGCCCTAAGGGACCAAAAAGTAATTCAGAACAGAAGGTTATATCGAATACCAGATATTACTGGGTAAAAACACTGCATCACCTGAATTATTGGTCGGCGCAGTTCGATCCTGAACAGAAAAGCACTGTAGACAATTCATTTAAAGACAATATTTTTTGCTTTAAACCAAAGGAAAACATCTATTTTATGAATAACCTGGAAGAACCATGGATAGCTTTTGAGGTTCTGGTAGCCGGGGCAATCCATCCAAAGGATGGCTTCCGGCACGCATTGTAGAATGGTGCGGATTTCATCTGTATTGGCATGTACGATTTCCAGATCATGGAGGATTGTAATATCGCCTTGGATACCCTGGCTTCTTTAATCCGGACAAGGTCATGTAGGTGCTGATCGTATAATCATTTTGATGGAACCTGAAAATTTAAAATAAAAACAAAGAAAAGTGATGTATTTTTCTTATATTCAAATTGTTAAGTCTTCATTTACGGACTGTAATATTGCGATGTATGCCGGTCTCAATACGGTAGAGAATTACATGAATCGCCAATACACAGTAAAATCAGTCAGTTCATCAATCCCCACTGAGTGGCACAATACAACAAAGTTTGGTGTCAACCAAGTATTGACGGGGGGAGAAAAAAAAGTCCCGGTATCTCAGTATCGTCCACATCTTATTACATATCATTCTCAAAAAGACATACCTGGTTGGGGAATATCCATGCAAAGTAAGGGTCGTGATGCCAATCTTGTTAGATTTCAAATGAAAAAGTTATGTTCTGATAAATCCGGGTATATTGATAAACCAAGTATAATACAATGTTATTAATTTTCGGGAATGCTATGAAAAAACAGAAATTGATTCAAAATTCAGCGGGGATAATCATGATTATCCTGACCTTCCTGGGCTTTTCCTGCACAAAGAGGTCCCTGATCCTCTTCGATTTCAACCGGGATTTTGATACCGGCACCGTTGAAACAACCGAGGGCATGAAGATCTCGCTCATTGATGAGAAGGCATTACGACTGGAAAAGGGAGCAGTGAGGCAGTACCGTCCCAGCCTGGTGCTGAAAGCGCCTGGTGGGAAGTGGGACCTTTCCGGGTACGAAGCCATTACCATTGAGGTAAAGAATGTGGGATCGGAGCCCCACTCGGTGAACTGCATCATAAACAATCCCGGCGATCCCCCTTTGCCCGTGGGATATGTCTATGAAGACACTGATGTGATAACGGAGGGTGCGCTGCTGCTCTGGCCTGGAGAGGAAGGCGTATTGAAGCTTCCGCTGCTGCGTGAGCAATGGGCGGAAAAGGAGATCGGGATCATCGGCATGCGTGGTCACCCGCCCGTAAAACGGGTAAAGGACCTGAGCAATGTGAATCAGCTGGTGGTCTACATCCAGAAGGCGGACAAGCCCTTTGAAGTGGTGATCGATAACATCCGGGCAGAGGGTATCTACAAGGCTCCAGAAAAACTGCAGGAATTGAAAAACTTTTTCCCGATGATCGATGAATTCGGCCAGTACCGTCACAGGGAGTGGTCGGGCAAGACCCATTCCCAGGAGGAACTCCTGGTTCACCGGGAAATCGAAGAGGGGGACCTGGACTCCCATCCCGGTCCAGAAAGCTGGGATAAGTATGGTGGATGGGCCGCCGGTCCCCAGCTGGAGGCAACAGGATTCTTCCGGGTCGAGAAACATCAGGGCAAATGGTGGCTGGTGGATCCCGAAGGCAGGTTGTTCTGGTCGCACGGCATTGTAGCGGTCGAACCATATCATAAGACTGCTATCACAGATCGGGAATATATGTACAGCTTTTTGCCCTCCAAAGATGAACCGCTGGGAAGGTTTTACGGTACGGCTTCTACTCGCTGGGGGTACTACAGCAGGTATGATACATTTGAAACGTACAGTTACACAAAGGCTAATATGTATCGGATCTGGGGAGAGGACTGGTTTGACAAATCAGCCGGGCTCGCCCACCATCGTTTGAAGAGCTGGGGCATGAACACCATGCATACTCCCAACTGGGACAACCGGGAGATCTATGAATTGCGGAAAACCCCTTATACCGGGACCTTGAGAACGCGTCAGGCCAGGAGAATCATCGGCGACGAGGTCAGTGAGGGTTCCCGTTTCCCCGATCCGTTTGATCCGAGTTTTCGCAGAATACTGAGGGATCAGCTGGCATACCATAAAGACCACAGTATCGATGATCCCTGGTGCATAGGCTATCATATTGATGGCGAGCCCGACTGGGGATGGGATGGAATATCGCTTGCTGTAAGTACACTTAAAAGTCCCCCGGACCAGGCAGCAAAAAGGGAATTTATCAATGACCTGAAGCTTAAATACAGCTCCATTGACCGGCTTAATACTGCCTGGGGCACCAGTCATGGATCATGGGGTGCATTATTGATGAACCGAACGGAACCGGAAGGTGAAGGAGCGTATGCTGATCTGAGGGCATTCTATGCAAAACTGGCAGATACCTACTTTCGCATCTGCAAGGAGGAGCTCAAGTCCGCTGCCCCGAACCAGCTCTATTTCGGATGTCGTTTCTGGTCGGTAAACATACCGGTCGCCGATGCCGCTGCCAAGTATTGCGATGTGGTCGGGTATAACCGCTATTATTATACTGTTGAGAACTTCTATATGCCAAGCGGTCAAAAGATAGATACCCTGGAATATGACAAACCCATGTTATTCGGGGAATGGCATGTGGGCGCCCTGGATCGTGGTATGTTACATCCCAGCCTGCGTCAGACTAAGGATCAAGACCAGCGGGCGAAGGCGTATAAAGACTATGTCCTCGGTGCGATGCGGCATCCCCAGGCTGTCGGCACAATCTATTTTCAGTACCAGGATCAGGAAACGACCGGAAGGGTGGGTGACGGTGAGAACTACCAGATCGGATTCATAGATGTATGCAACAAGCCTTACTACGAAATCATCCGGGCCAGCCGGGATGTTGGGTACAATATGTATGATTATCGTTTCAGTAATAAATGATGTGCAATGGACAATGGAGCTTTTAACTGGATCATTGCCCACCGCAGAATGGGAATCCATTGCAGTCAAGTTCAGACTCAGGCAGAAAACAGACTAAAATAGTGAAATTGAAAAAAGTAAAACTTCTTCTATTGGCTGTGTTTTTCTTGATTACGTCAGCCTGCATCTCAAAAAAACAAATATTGATATTGATTTCATTGATCAGTATAATGTGATCTGGGAAACTCAGTCCCGGAATTTTTCAGAATCAATGCCTCTAGGAGGCGGGGATATTGGATGCAATGTATGGGTTGAAGATGGAAATATTCTGTTATATCTATCCAGGAGCGGAACTTTTGATGAAAACAATACCATGCTGAAGCTTGGCCGAATCCGGATCATCCTTTGCCCGAATCCATTCCAAGGTAAAGATTCTGAATTTCGCCAGGAACTTAAGCTTCGTGAAGGGTGTATTTTTATGATGGGTAAAAACCAGGATCTATCTGCAACGTTAAAACTATGGGTAGAAGTATATCGCCCTGAAATACATATTCAGATAAAAAGCTCAACTCCAGTTGAAGTAGAGGCTCATTATGAATCGTGGCGAACTGAAGACCGGCCAGTTAGTAAAAATGAGCGAATGCAATGCCTCAGCTTCCTGGATACTGAACCTGAGAAGATTCCTTTAACAACTTATAAAGATTCTGTAATCACTGGCGAAAGGGAGATACTATGGTATCACAGCAACAGGGATGATGACCTGGTATTCGACAAAGAAGTCACCCAGCAACACCTGGATGATATCCGGGGTAAATTATGGAATCCAATGAAGAAACTGACCTTTGGAGGATTAATAAGAGGCGATGGGATGTCCTTTTCGCATATCGTCAGAGGCAGATATTTAGATAATGATTATATGGGTTGGGTACTTAAAAGCAATGAAGCCCAGGATTATTTGGTTAAAAAAATGCTTTACAAATCGCAACGATTCCCTGCTTTTTGGGATACCGGAAATGTCAAGGCGGGCATATATGACTTCGGGGACTTTGACCAGTGTCCCGATTTTGATCATGGTGGTGCTGGTATGATAAATTTGCAGGAGATGTTGTTACAAACTAACGGAAAGGAAATAAGAATCCTTCCTTCCTGGCCCGAAGAGTGGGACGTGGACTTTAAAGTTCATGTTCCATATAATACCGTTATCAAAGGCCACTTTAACGAAGGGATTATGGTTGATCTTGAAGTAACTCCTGGATCCCGGCGTGATGATATAGTAATAAAAAAATGAGAAAAATTCTATTTTCAATAGTATCCGTTTCATTGATAATCAGTTGTAATCAAAGCAGCCTGCAGGAGTATTATGTTCCAGGGGTGGCAAATACGGTTATCAGGTTTGATAGTATATATAGTTTTGCAAAGGTTTTGGTTAATGACAACTACATCCGCGATCATTCTGGCGGTTTTGCCGGCTGGGAATGTGACATTGCACCTCATGTAAAGCCCGTAGTATCAGCATTTCTATGCGTAGTACTAACCGATATGTCTGATGAGACTTCGTATAGAAGCGGTTATGTAAAACATCCAATGGAAAGGATCTTTCGAAGTATCAAGTTTAATGTTGCAAGTTCATCCATATGCACAACATGTGCTGCCTGATAAACGTGATGTTCTATTTCGAATATGAATTTGTACGAACAAAAATAAATACATAAGTAGTTAATATATAAATTGTTATGGGCAAATGTAGTGAAATCAGAATCATAATTGTTGTTCTTATATGTTTTAATTCATCCTGCAGGGAGGATGGAGCAGATTTTTACTGGAAGAAGAATATTCTCTTTTATAATAACGAAATTGTGGGCTTTGTTTCTAGTAATTCTACAGAGGGTATTGAATTCAAGGATTATATTGAAGAAATTTCTTTCGGCCTTTTTAAGATTAAAAGAGTTTTTAACTTCAAGAGTAATTCAGCGATAGATTCTGGCAGATTAACATTTGATTTTATATACTCAGGAAAAAGTACGTACTCCATGATTCCTGCTGTATCATACAACGGGAATTACTGGGGTAAAGGAAATGAGCCAAAAGGATTTTGCAAAGAGGGTAATTGGTATTCATTTGCATTTAATCGAGTAGCTGTTCCTGGAGCTACTTACTCCGAAAACACAAAATATTCAATTGCATTATGGGGGCATTATGATGAATGGTCCGAACCTTTTTCCTGCTCCTTAATGCCAGAGAATATTGCTACAACCCATAGGCTGATCTGGCCGCAGGAAGAGATGCCTTTCACATATACGGGCAGAGATTACTACTCTCCAGGTTACCAAAGCAAAATGACTTTGCAACCGGGAGAGAACTATACTGTTTGCGCTTATCTTGCAGTAGACCATCTTAAGCCAGATCATCAGGGACAGCGAAAATTTCTGAAAGCTGCCTGGGAAATGAATAAGAAAGAGGTTCTTAAAACAGAATCATCAGAAAACATCTGGCGGCTGGGGATTCAATACGCCTTAGAGAGTCTCTGGTCGGAAGAGGAATCATTTAAGGGTTTTAGTATCGGTCTTATTTGGAGTGAAAATCAATGGATTCAGGAAAAAGTATGGAAATATGAAATTGGGTGGTGTGGACAAAATGCCTCATTTGCTAACAGTCTCTTAACGGACTACTTAAGATACGGAAATAATGAATCTCTGGAAAAAGGATTATTATGCCTTGATACCTGGGCTAGAGATTGTTCTTTACCCAATGGATTATTTAGAACCCATTACGATTATGTCCTTGGAATTAGAAATGATGAGGAAATATTGGACGCCTGTAATCTGGGAACAGCAGCACTCAATTATTTTGAAGCCTTTGAACTTGCCAGAAAATGTAAAAATGAAAGGCCTGGCTATCTCTCTGTAGCATTTGGGATATGCGATTTCATGGCTAACGACCAGGAGAACTCCGGGCGTTTTGGTAAAGGATGGGATACCAAAGGTAAGTGTATATATCGTGATGGTACAATCGGTGCCTTTATCATTCCTCCAATGATTAGAGCTTACGAGATTTCTGGTGATGAAAAGTACCTATTATCAGCAATCAGAGCATTTAATTTCTATACTGGCGAATTGAAAGCTAATGGCTATTCAACAGCAGGTGCGATTGATACATGGTGTATAGATAAAGAGTCTTCAATGCCACTGCTTAAATCAGCTCTTATGCTTTTCGAAGTAACTTCAAAGGAAAAGCTTTTAGAGGATGCAGAAGTTATTTCCTGGTACCTGTCAACCTGGCTCTGGCATTACACTGCATACTATCCAGCAGAAACAGATTTCAGCGAGTATGGATTTGATACCTATGGGGCAACTTCGGTCTCAACCCAACATCACCATCTCGATTACTATGCCCTGAGCTGGGTAAATGACTGGCTCAATCTTGCAAAGTACACACAAAACGAAATATGGAAAGAAAAAGCTCTGGCTATCTGGTATAATGGATGTCAGTTACTTTCAGATGGAAACCTTGAGATTCATGGCAAGATTCGTCCAGTTGGATCACAAAATGAAGGTTATAATCAATGTCAGTGGGGAGGACATAGCACAAGTGGCGGAGCATTAAATGACTGGCTTGTTGCATGGCCCGGAGCTTTCAGATTAGAAACGCTTAGAAAAATCGAAGATTGGGATATTTTGAATTCAAATGAATTAAACAAATGACAACAATAGGAATAAATGAGAAATATCCTATTTAAGATCGTATCCGTATCATTGCTGATCAGCTGCAGTAAAAGCAGTCTTCAGGAATATTATGTTCCCGGGGTGGCAAATCCGGTTATCAGCCTGAACGGGACCTGGAAGCTGAACATTAACCCTTCCCCTGATTTCCTTGAGCAAAGTATATACCATGCAGACTGGAAAGATATACAGGTTCCCGGCGAATGCATGATGCAGGGATTCCCTGTTAAACATGATCAGCCTGTGGTGTATAAAAGGAGAGTTGACATACCCCAAGACTACGGGGGCAAGATCATCAGGCTCAGGTTTGATGGTGTATACAGCTATGCCAGGGTATGGGTAAACGGCAAATACATCCGGGATCATTCCGGTGGATTCACACGGTGGGAATGTGACATTACGCCTCACATTGAGCCGGGAGAATCCGCAGTGCTTTGTGTGGAGGTGACCGACAGGATGGATGAGATCTCGTATGGGAGCGGTTATGCAAAGCATCCGATCGGAGGGATACTCCGGGATGTCAGTCTGTTGGCATTGCCCGGCAATTTCCCGGAAGATGTTACCATCAGAACCGACCTGGACGGGAATCATCAAAATGCGTCCCTGATAATATCCGGAAGGACAAAACAACGTGCAAATGATGCAAAGGTTACACTGGAGCTTCTCGACAGCGATCGTAAAAGGATTACTCTTGAGAATCCTGCTATTCTTCTTGATAATGAACAATCCTTTCAGATCACCAACCTAGTTAACAATCCACAAAAATGGGATGCCGAACACCCGAACCTTTACAGTCTCAGGGTTTCATATTCAGAACGCGATGAATTATTATGGCAGAAAGTCTACAGCGTTGGTTTCCGGGAGATAACACTGGATGGAAATATATTACTGATAAACGGCAGGGAAGTAAAGCTCAGGGGAGCCTGCCGTCACGACATACACCCCATGCTGGGAAGAGTATCTACTCCCGGGTATGAACGCAAGGATGTCATGCTGGCAAAAGAGGCCAACATGAATTTCATCAGGACCTCACACTATCCACCGACGGAAAATTTCCTGAAATTATGTGATGAATACGGCATATATATCGAGGATGAGACAGCGGTTTGTTTTGTTGGAACATACCGGACCAGGGATTATTACCCCGGGGCGACCCA
>Ga0111175_1221_pt1 | contig 22832 bp, 14 predicted proteins | sample DeeMarSWOR324_28_FD_80228 | JGI IMG/M metagenome (GOLD analysis project Ga0111175, IMG submission 80228) | Bacteroides sp. SM23_62
CTGGATGTGTATTTCCTCTCCCCGTCAGCGTTGGATTTCCGGCAGTCCGATAAATTTCCCGTCGCACCTGAAGAAAGATACGAGGGTGCGCCGGATCAATGGCATTTCAAAGGCAGTACTGTCGCAGACTCCGATGAAATGCGCTTCCTGGTTCTGATGGTACCGCTACACCCTGAAAAAGATGCGGATGCCCTGCCGGAAGTTAAGAGACTGGATTACGGTAATGTAAAGGGATTCCAGGTGGGAGAGGAAAAAGTCCTCGCCTGGTGGGGCACAGGCGAGATTGGTGATTTTTCCGCAGCCGGATCAGAGAAGAATGCGAAGATGATCATCGAATACTCAGAGAAAGGGGAAATAAGGAAGCGCATAGTCCATTAACCAATCGAAGAATAGTTAATGAAACAACTACTTTCATACCTTGTCCTGGTAATCCCGGTTTCTGCCGGTTTTTGCCTTTCTTTTGCGCAAACATCAGAGGATCTGGCCATTGAAATTGTTCCACAAGACGGCAATTATCTATACCGGACAGGCGAATCGGCCGTCCTGAATATCAATGTCCTTACCCCGGGAGCCGTTTCTGATGCAACCGGGATCAATTACAGGCTAAGCCTGAATGGGGTTACTACCCTGAAAGAGGGCAGGCTTGACCTCGATGAGGGAAAAGGCCGGATCAAGGCCACACTGGAGCGGCCGGGATTTTTGCGTTGCGATGTAAGCTGCATCGTCGGGAAAGATACGCTGTATGCTGCGTGTGGATGTGGTTTCAGTGTGGAGGAGATCCGCCCTGCGGGTATACTGCCCGAAAATTTTGACCGGTTCTGGCGTGAGGCCAAAGCCGAGCTGCTGAGGATCCCGATTGATGCAAAACTTGAGGAGGTTGAGGTGGTTGATCCGTGTGATGCAAAACGATTAAATAGATACTGGAAAAAATATGGTAAAAGAAATGGTTTTAATATTAAATGCCAAAACAGTCCCAAAGTGCCTCACTATCACATTGGTACTGTTCTGCTTGGCATCATCTCCCTGCCTTTCACAGGAACTATCCCGACCCATTTTCCGGGTCATTGAGGAACTGGACGTCAAAGTGACCATGCGGGATGGGGTCAGGTTGTCTACCGATATTTACCGGCCGGATGCACAGGACAAATTCCCCGTATTGCTTTTGAGAACCCCCTATGGCAATGGAGGAGAGGGCGATGAGGACGGACATTTTTTTGCCCAGCGCGGATATGTGGTGGTAATCCAGGACACACGGGGCCGGTATGGGTCGGAAGGTCTTTTTGATCCATTTCAGTCCGAGTCGTTCGACGGATATGATACCCAGCAATGGATCGGGGAGCAATCCTGGTGCAATGGGAAAATGGGGACTTTTGGCGGGTCATATAATGGATTTACCCAATGGATGCCTGCCCCGCTCGCAAGCCCTTACCTGACCACCATGGTCCCTGCGAAAACTTTTTCAGATTTTTACAGGGAAGCATATATGGGAGGAGCTTTCCGAATTTTAAGATGGAGTCCGTGGAGCTATGAAATGTCACGTCCGGATAATGTTGACAGGTCTTTTGTGCAAAACTCAGCCGACAGTGCCTACCGGGCAATCCCTTTTATAGAACAGGATAAATCACTGGGATGGAAAATACCATTTCTCAGGGATTGGCTGGCACACCCGCAAAATGACCTCTACTGGGAAAGGTCAAGGGTGGGGGATCATTATGCTGATATCAGGACCTCGGTTTTCCATCTGGGAGGATGGTTCGATAGCTTTCAGCAAGGTACCCTTGACAACTTTATGAGAATGACAGCACCGGATATCGATCCTGAAATCAGGGCTGAACAAAAACTGCTGATGGGGCCCTGGATACACGGTTCGGAATCACGTTTGACCGGAGACCTGGATTTTGGAGAGGATGCAGAATTTGATACCAGGGAGCTTACTTTGCGCTGGTTCGACAGCCAGTTAAAAGGGATAACCAACGGAATCATGCAGGAACCCCCGGTCAGGATATTTGTGATGGGGGAAAACGCCTGGAGGGACGAATACGAATGGCCACTGGCCCGGACAGATTACCGGAAGTATTATTTCCATAGCAATGGAAATGCCAATACCCTTTCGGGTGATGGTACCATTGATACAGATGTCCCTGGAAATGAACCCCCTGACACCTTTGTTTACGATCCTGAGGACCCTGTTATCACCCCCGGAAGAGATGAACCGATTGACCAGCGGGAGGTTGAAGCCAGGAAAGATGTACTGGTGTATTCTACTGGAATATTGAAAGAAAGCATCGAAGCTACAGGTCCGGTTAAGGTCATATTGTATGCCTCAAGTTCGGCAATGAATACGGACTTTACAGCCAAATTGGTTGATGTCTGCCCCGACGGGAGAGCCATCCGTTTGTGTGAAGGGATCATACGGGCCAGTTTCCGCAACCCAGAAGCTCCTCCATCAGCCATCCAGCCGAACAAAGTTTATAAATACAATATCAGCCTCTGGTCAACCAGCAACCTATTCAAAGAAGGTCACCAGATCCGTGTAGAGATCTCCAGCAGTAATTTCCCGAGGTTCGACCGTAATCTGAATACAGGAATTTTCCCGGCCATCGATACGACATTTGAGAAAGCCACGCAAACCATTTATCACAGCAGGGAATACCCATCGTGTATCGTCTTGCCGGTTATTGAGTGATTTAATTAAAATAATAGTCATGTATGCACTTTTAATTTTGTTGTTTTCTTTTCAATCTTTATCTGGCTTACTGAGATATTCGCAATCGGATAACAGGGTAAGTGCAGGAGATTACGCTACCATCCAGGAGGCCGTCAATGCGCTTCCTTCAGCCGGAGGAACGGTTTTTATACCCGCAGGTCTTTATGAAATATCCGAGCCCATTATGGTTGAGAAATCAGATGTTTCTTTGATCGGTGAAGGTACCGGGACCATACTTTTAAATACCAGCAAAGACGGGAAAAACACGATTGAACTGATCGGGACAGAGGAAGTGCCGATCTGGCGCGTCAAGGTCTCCGACATGCATATGAAAGGCAATGAAAAGTGTGGAAATGCCATATATGCAAAACAGGTCAACGAAATTTCCCTGAGTGATATGTGGATTGATTACCACGGCAGATCGGGTATATATCTTGATTACTGTTACGAGAATCCGCGTGTATATGACAATAATATTGCCTACAACAAAGAGACGGGAGTAAAACTCGACGGGTGCCACGATATTGTAGTTTCCGCCAACCAGATGGAGGAAAACGGCATCGGCATTTATGGAAAAGGGCTGTATAATGCTACGGTTACCGGTAATAATATCGATGACCATATCAGGAACTGCATTTATTTTGTAAATACGCTCGGTTCGATCATTACGGCGAACATGCTTGAAAACTGTAAGGGAAAGAGCGTTATACTGGATGAAGCATGCAATGGCATTGTAGTAACAGGAAATACGTTCAGAATGCCCGGTGTGCTGTCTGTTTTCAAAACCAAGGGAGTCGTTGTCACAGGCAACGCATTTGACGCTTCCGAGAGTACGGCCCTGGAAGTGGAGGAAAGCGAACTTGTCACTGTATCAGGAAATATTTTCAGCGGAAGCGGAGAAGGCGTAAATCGAATTTACGGAATGGTGATGAGCAATGTCAATGATGTTGCCATATCAGGGAACACGATAGTAAAGCCGTTGGAAGGCGGAATCTATATTCTCGGCGATCAAAACGGGTACGTTAATATTACCGGAAACACCATTAAAAGTCCGTCTTACAATCATCAGGGTATGCATTCCGGTATATTCATTCACAATACTTCGCACAGTATCATCAGCAATAACATCGTTATGGATGACATGGAAGCGAAAAATATGAAATCGGCCATTGAAGAAAACGGGGATTCCGATTACAATATCATTACCAACAACCGTGTCAACAAAGGCCTGTCAGGCAGTATCGTAACAACAGGTAAAAATACCAGGAAAGAAAGTAACCTTATTCATTAGTAATTTCAACGTGCAAATGTGCCGTTGCTTTATAACCATGTTCATTTGAGCGTTCCACCTGAACAATATAGTGACCGGGTTTGGCAAAAGCATGGACCGTTTCTGCATATTTGCCTTTGAGCGGGTCATATCCGTATTCAATGAACCCCTTGCTTTCGGATTCAATATATTTTTCCATCACTGACCTGGTCTTTACAGGCGGAGAGCCATCCCCGAAGTCCCATACCTCATCCCCGGTTTCAGAGCGGAAAGTGCGCACCTTAAAAGTAACTGGATCACCTGGTTTTATATCAAATGACGGGTGATAGGTGGCATGTATAGTGGGCGGCATTTTTTCGGGTTCTTTCGGGTCGCGTATCTGAACAACCGTATAATCATAATCAATGTTCCCATCTGCCTCCGTTACTTTCAGAATTTCGCTGTAGGTGCCGGGAAAATCATATTTCCTTTCGATAACAGGACCGGCGGCCATCGAACCATCACTGAGGGTCCATTCATATGATGCAATTTCACCGGCAAAACTTTGTGACTTTCTTCCGTCCAGCATAACGGATTGTCCGGTATAAGCTAAGCGATGCGGGCGGGCAACTGCAATCACAGGCGGATTGTATTGATTGACATAGGCTTCCCAGATATATGCATATGCGTCTTCAGTTGCCCATTCCCCCGATAATTGCCGGTAATATACAGCAAAGTGAAGATGTGCCCAGCCGCCACTGCCACCTTCTTTTCCAAGAACAGCGATCTTTTGTCCCATCTCAATTTTTGCACCAGGAAAAACAGCAGGCTCTCTGGAAAACAGGTGGGAATAACGGTAAACCCATCCCTTTTCATCCATTATTACAATCACGTCATAACGCGGTTCTACCGGCAGATCTTCGTATCCTTCCAGCACATCCTCTCCGGAGATGATCACTGTGCCTGCCACGGCAGCAACAACCTCAACCATTTCCTCGGCACCTCCAAAATCAAGCCAGGGATGATACTGGATCAATTTCTCACAGACATGTTCACCCCAGTCTACAAATACAGGTTCATTCCCCATCTGCGTATTATCGGCAAACCATCTCTGTTTTACCGGATATACGAATGTGCCTGGCGTCATGAAAGGTGAATCTGCAGGCCAGACCCGGATCCTGGCATCTTCCTCAAATCCGTAATCATCAATCCTGCAATTTTTTACATAACCTCCCGTAACAGGACAATCAATCTTTAGATGCCCAACCTTTACAGGCAGATAATAATTGCCTGAGATTATGGTGACTTCCTGTCCGTCTACAGAAACTTTTACATGTGCCTCACGAACCGCATCCCTGAGTTCATCACGAATTTCTACAAGGTCGATTAATTTGATATTTGCCTTATCCCCATTTACCAGACGAACATCCTGCGATTCGCCGATGCTTAGATTTACCACTGATCGCAGGGGATGTGGATGAACCGGATCCGGACTGATGCAGGAATATATGAACGCTGATGTTAATATGGTTGTTAATAATAACAGCATCCGCTGGAATTCAGTATTTTTACTAAAATTCAACCTATCATTAAATTGGCTTATTTAAAGATACAAGAAATAGTCCTTGACCATGCCGATTTGATCTCAAAAGTCGAATTAATTTAATCAGGATGAAAAAATCGAGCGTCTCCCTTTTCATATTCATCATGTTTTTTTCAAGTATCGTATTTCCTCAGGAAACCCATCTGAAAAATACAATAACTGTACCTTCCTATCTTCTCCGCGACCGTGCAGTCGTACTGGACAGCCTGGTAATGAAAAAACTCATGTACGTATCTTTCAAATCTGCACTCCCGCTGTCAAGCATCAAAGGAGGAGCTGCACTCGGCACGCTGAGCCACCAGGAAGGTCTTACAGCATATGATACAACATATTTCTCTGACGAATCAGCCGGTAATCTTGGTTTCAGCCTTCCATACAATATATCGGAAGGCACATACCATCTGGACATACAAATAGTAAATGCAGAGGGAAATGTGCTGGATGCTTTCTCGGGAGATTATGACCGCAGCGAACTCGGACCTTATTTTAAGCGTTCCATCCAGTTCTGGGACTTTACCACACCATACGCTCACCTTGACTGCCGGGGATACGGGAACATCACCTACCATTTCAGCAGTGATGAACATTTAACCGGACTGCAAGGCCTGGGAATAGCTGCACGTATGTCCACGGGCAGTGATTTACCAGGATTAATCGAAGTACAACTGAACGGGATCAGCCTGGGTGGGTTCAGCCTTCCTGGAGGTTATCCTCCGGAAAACATGATTGATTGGCAGCTCAATGATGATGACATCCTTTCCCACCTGAATATTCAAAAAGGAGAGAATCAATTGAGTCTGATCCTGAAGCCAGGCAAAGAATCAAGTGTAGGACTGCGGATCTATTCAACCAGGAACAGCTCCGATCCTGAAATTGATGGAGCAGTACCGATAACGCTGAGAGTTATCAGTGGTTCGGCAAAACAAAGTGTTTTTACCATCCCTGTCTGGGGCGAAGACGGTGAACATATTTCCAGCAAGCTGACCATTCCGCCGCCCGAATTCTTCATCCAGCAACTGACAGGCCGGGAGCAGCAACCTCTTCCTCTGAACGACGAGGATGTTCAGAAGGGATATGTGGTTTTCTCGAGGGACTTCCAGCGTTATGTTTATCCATGGACCATACCGGCCGAGGAGGAACGGGCAGAATCATTGAGTGTAAAAATGGGACAGAATGATTTTGAACCCCTCACATTTTCCATATATCCGATCAGGGATCTGGGAGATGTCAGGGTTTCTGTCAGCGACCTGGTCGGATTAGGCGGCCATAAAATACCGTCTCAAGATATTCAGGTACATGTTGTAAAAACAATGAAAAAACGTTCCGGCAGCGGCGGTGAATACAGTCTTGTTCCCCGCCTGCTTGACAGGGCAAACCATGCCAGTATCCCCATTGATTATACTACCCGCTTCTGGTTAACTGTGCATGCTGACAGCACAATTTTACCGGGCTCCTATTCGGGATCCATTCAGATTGATGCTGACAAGGAGGTTTCGTCGACCATCCCCCTTGCGGTCAAAGTCCTGCCGATAGAACTTGAACCTGTGCCGGGAATTGAGTACAGTATGTGCATGAGTTATGAATTTTACGAACTCGACAGCAAGGATTGGACAGCCCGGGAAAGGGAAAAAATTTACCGGGACGGGGTGGATATTTTCCGGGATTATAAAAACCATGGCATGAGCACGGTGAATGTTGCCTCTCCATTCTATTTTCAATGGAACAAAGACGGTTCAGCGAAGATGGAACATTTCAAAGCAATGATCCTGGGGGCAAAAGAAGTCGGGTTTACCGATCCGGTTAACTGGTATTTCGGACATTATATCCAGACCGCAAAGGGACAGCATCCCGGCAATATCCGGCTTTATGACCCCAGGGTGCATCTTAAACGGGCAAAGTTCCTGGTTAAAACAGCGCTGGACCTGAACCGGCAGCTCGATGGACCACCCCTGGTTTTCATGCCCATTGACGAGCCCCGCATCGCTTCGCGTCAAAAAATGGCGCTCGACCTTTTTAAGGAAATAAAAAAAGTCCCCGGTGCGAGGGTTATGAGCACCACTGATATTGGGGGGAAAAACCTGGATATTGAGTACAACAGCCAGCGGCACCGGAAGCCTCTTCCCCCTGGAGTTAAAGAACGAAAGTCGGACAGAAGAGTCTGCGAATATAACAATACAGCGATCCAGTGCCTGAATCCTGCCTACAGCAGGTATATTTATGGTTATTATACATGGAGACAGGACCTGGATGGGATGAGCAGCTGGGGTCCCGGAACGACACAGAATTCCCGGGGAGATCCATTTGAAGACCTTGACAGTGAGTTCAGTGACTGGTTCATTTTCTTCCCGCACCCCGGAGGGCCCTTGCCAACCCCGAACTGGGAAGCGGTAAGGGAGGGGATTGATGACATCCGGTATATATATCAGCTCGAAAAACTGTGCAGCCAAAAGTCAGCAGAAAATCCGGAAGAGGTTGCCAAGGCTGAGCAGTTTCTCGATGAAATCCGGAGTATGTGCGATTTTGATGAGGGGAAAATCACCGATGATTTCGGGGACTGGACCCCCGAAAGGTTTGATTCCATAAGGGAAAAGGTTGTTTCATGGTATTTTCATAAGTTTAAACAATAAGAAATTCCCACTATGAAAAGAAACCACGGGAGTATATACCCTATGCTGATCGCTTTGGTTTTTAGTATAACAGCCTGTTCTATGGAAGATTCTCCGGATATGATCATTATCAATGGAAAGGTCCTGACGGTAGATGCTCAATTTTCCATTGCCGAGGCGGTGGCCATCAAAGAAGATAAAATCCTTGCTGTTGGATCAAACAGTGATATACGGAAAATGGCCGACAGCCTAACCGAGATTATTGATGCTGCGGGGAAAACGGTTATCCCCGGCCTGATTGACGCCCACCTCCATCCGGAAATGGCATCCATCAGCGAAATTGATGAAGAAATACCCGATGTACATAGCATCAGTGAACTCCTGGACTGGATAAAAGGGCAGGCCAGAACAAAGCAGGAGGGTGAATGGATTATTTTTCCCAAAATGTTTTTCACCCGATTGATAGACCTCAGGCAACCCCGGTTGTCAGAACTTGACAGTGCTGCCCCGTCCCATCCTGTGTTTTTGAACGGATCCTATGGCGGCATGATAAACTCGGCAGCCATGAGCGTATCAGGCATTGACGAAAACACCGCTCACAGAGGCATCCTGAGGGATGAAATTACCGGAAAGTTAACCGGCTTCATACGCGCTTCAGCCTTTGGATTACTGGAACTTCCACCACGAGAAATCCTTACCCCCCGGGAGCAGGAGGAGGCACTCCTGGCCATGTTGCGACGATATAATCAATATGGAATTACCAGCCTCTGTTCAGGTGCAGGGAGTTTCGAATTATTCGAAATGTACCGGGACCTGGGAAATCAGGGTAAACTAACCACACGGATCTATCAGAACATCAGGCTGAGACTGAATGGTATTCCCGGGACCATTGAACTCACTGATACCATCAGCGCATTCCCATATGTGACGGGGGACGGAAATGAATGGGCCCGGATTGGTGCCTTAAAGGTTATTCTGGATGGCGGCATACTGACAGGCACGGCCTACCTTCGGGAACCCTGGGGTGACAGGGCCGGCAGTATTTTTGGGGTCAGGGACCCGGATTACCGCGGTGTTGTCAATTTCAGTCCCGAAGAATTGTTCGCCATCGTCTCGGCTGCCAATACAAACAACTGGAAGTTTACCGCCCACTGCACCGGCGGCGGAGGGGTGGATATGCTGCTGGATGCCTATGAAAAAGCAGATAAAATAAAATCCATCAGGGACAGGAGGTTCTCGATCATTCACGGCAATTTTTTTACGGACAGGGCCATACAAAGGATGAGTGACCTAGGGGTCTATGCAGATATGCAGGCGGCCTGGTTCTACAAGGATGCGGATGCCATGAAGCAGATCCTGGGTGAAGAGAGAATCGCCAGCTTTCACCCTTATCGTTCACTTTTGGATGCGGGAGTGGTGGTCAACGGAGGTTCGGACCATATGGTAAAATGGGATGCGGATGCTTCCATCAATCCTTATAATCCTTTCCTGGCCATGTGGACCATGGTCACCCGGACCACGGAACGGAACAGTGTGATCATGCCGGATGAAGCCATCACCCGCGAGGAAGCACTGAGCATGTACACCATCAACAATGCCTATGCCAGCTTTGAAGAATCCATAAAAGGATCCATAGAACCGGGGAAACTGGCCGACCTGGCCATCCTTTCAGATAACCTGCTGGACTGCCCCGTGGGCAGGATCAGGGACATTGAGTCTGAAATGACCATAGTGGGGGGAAAGATCGTCTACTCTTCGGGCGGGAAATGATACGCCTGATCATTACCAATCCAGCACAAAAAAAATGCATCCTGTTTCCGTTTTTCTGGAACGGTTAGCTGTCCGTTTTTCCCCTGTCAAAATCCACAGGGTGGAACCATGCCTTGCGAGGGTGAGGGACCAACCGCGGGAATTGTATTATATTCGCATCGGATTTGTCTAATTTAATGTAAGAAAAGGCCTGGCGCTATGTTGAAAATCATGGAAACCATCCAGCAGCACAAAGGAAAGATTGAATTCAATTTCGCCATCTTCCTGTTCCTTCTGCTCAGCGCGGATTTCATTTTTATGGTCATGCATGTTTATTACATGCTGACCCATGATATGGAATGTTCCCTTTTCTGCCTGACAAGGGACCGGGGATATGCGGAGTTCTTCCAATACCTCAAATATTCCTGGATCATGATCCTGCTTGGTTATATACTCCTGATTACCAAAACCCCGCAATACCTCTCCTGGATCCTGTTGTTCGCCTTTTTCCTCTTCAATGATGCCTTCCAGTTGCACCATTTATTTGGCTCCGCTCTCAGCAGGAAATTTGTCTTTGACCCTCCGTTGGACCTCACGCGGAGTGATGTAGGAGCATTTGTTTATTTCATTTTGTGCGGACTGGCCCTTATGGGGCTTATTTTCTGGACATATCTGCGGGGAGATCAAAACTACAGGAAGAACTCAATCGACCTCGGGTTCTTTGTCCTGCTGATTTTTTTCTTTGGCGCAGTCGTGGATATCATACATGTGGCCTTCAGTCTGTATGGTGTGGGACTGAGTTTCTTTGAAGATGCCGGGGAGATGGTGATCATGAGCCTGGTCCTTTGGTATGTATACATGCTTGCTGTTAGCAGAGGAGCCTTTAATCTGAATATTGTGGGATTAATACAGGGATTGTTTTCCAGATCCTGAAGCCGTCCCGATCTTTCATTTAAAATATAAATGATGCTGACTGCTTAGTATGGCGAACCTTTCAGATGACCTGCTCGAATGCCCCGCAGACAGGATAAGGGACATAGTGTCCGAAATGACCATTGTGGATCTTTTACATTGCCGGGGGGAATGATATTTCCCCTATTCAAAGATAAAAGTGCCGAACTTTTTATAGTCATGAAAAGTCTTTGATATTATCTGCCAGGTGAATTGGGTCTGGCCCTGGTCATAATCTATCCTGTACATGTTCGCCCTCCATTTTGTCCCGGGTTCCGGGGGTACATTCTGCAGGGGTGAAAGGAGTTCGTAGGGAATGAAAATTTCGGCCATCCATGCTTCGATCTCTGCGTTTGGTTCCTTGGGCCCTCCTCTGGTACTGGTTGCATGCTGGGTTTTCCTGTTCCCTTCATAATGCCAGGGAAGCCAGCCATAAAAATCACCATTGTAATTCGGTACAATGATGGGCAGTTCATAATTGAGGGCTGAAATCTCGTACTCGAAATAGACGGGGAAATCTTCTTCAGTCCACAAAAATACTTCAACCACATCCTCTTCCCACAGATTCATATTGTCTTCCATTATGGTTGCATTCAGGATCTTATCCTGGCAGTCGAAAAGAAAATAGATGCCGGTTTCAGAGTACAGGACTTTGGCCATTGTTTTATATGTAACCGGTTTTTGGGCTCGCTGCGGAATGTCAATCCACCGGGTTTTGTCCCACTGTTCTGAAGATCCATCACCGGAAACTGTAAAATCATCGCATTGGGTAACGATGACAGCATCGTTACCGGACTTTTTCCCCGGTGATCCGTCATTTATATTTGCCATACCTGTAAATAATGTGGCTATCAGCCATTGAATAATTAAAAGTTTCATATCGTTATTCTCATTTATATAACATAGAATATAAAAGCGTTTGTTAATCGTAAATTTAGCAATTCATTGTATATAATGCGTGTTTATTTTCAAAATCATTTGAAAATAGTTGTTTTCAAGGCCAGGGAATATTAGGTTTGCAATGGAAACATATTTTAATCAAACCCGATCACTATGCCGGCCAATAAGATCCTTTCCTTGCTTATCATCCTGTTTTTAATTGTGGATGGTACAACTGCTGACGCAGAGCTGACTGAATTATGGAACGAGGGCATTCCCCTTATTCCTTACCCGCAAAAAGTTGAGATAAGAAATGGGGATTTTAAAATTGGGAAAAAGGTTTCCATTTTTATTGAACAGGATGCATCTTCTGAAGACAGGTTTACGGCCGATGAATTGGGTCGCCAGTTACAGGAGCAGTATGATATTGTCTCAAACATTACCACGGGCACACCCGGCAAAGGCATCATGCTCGGCCGGTTGGACGCTGCCGAAAGCATTAAAACACAGGGCTATCATTTATCAGTATCCCCGGAACAGATCAACATCCAGGCCGGTGACGCACCGGGACTGTTTTATGGCATGCAAACACTCTTGCAGCTGATTCAAAAACAAGAAGATGTCCTTTTTGTAAGGGGTCTGGTAATAGAGGACTGGCCGGATATTGAACACAGGGCTGTTCATTATGATTCGAAACATTTCCAGGAGCGGTTTGAATATGTCAAAGGTTTCATCCGGACGCTGGCAAGTTATAAGATCAATATGCTGATATGGGAATGGGAAGACAAGTTTGCCTACCCCAGCCATCCCGAGATAGGTGCACCCGGTGCTTTTACCATGGAAGAGGTGCAGGCACTGACCCGTTATGCCCGGAAATATCACATCCAGATCGTCCCGCTGGTGCAGGGACTGGGACATGTGAGTTACCTGATGAAATGGCCCCAGCACAAGCATTTGAGAGAGATCGAGGCCTCCAACTGGGAGATCTGTCCCCTGAACGACGGCAGTTACGATCTGTTGTTCGATCTTTGGGAAGATGCCATCGAGGCAACTCCAGGATCGGAATATATTCATATTGGCAGCGATGAAACCTGGGAACTGGGTTCCTGCGAGAAGTGCAAACCCAGGTCGCAGGAGATCGGGATCAGCGGCCTGTACCATCTATTCATCAAAAGGTCAGGGGAACATCTGCAGCAGAAAGGCCGGAAAGTGATGTGCTGGGAAAGGCCCATGGGCTGGGAGATGGGCAGGTCCCCGGCCAAAGGGATAGAACCTTTGAAAAACCTCGTGCTGACAGAAAGCTACGGGTATGAGACCCATGATTTCAAATATGTTAAACAGGCCAGGGAGGAGGGTTATGAAATATTTATCTATGACCCGAATCCGGGCATAGAGCACATGTTCCTGCCTTATTTCTACAGGCTTAGGGGGGACAATGAAACCCAATCCCATATTGAAAGATCGTACCAATCCATTACGAATGCTGCAGCATCAGGCCATTACCAGGGTATGGTGTCCACTTCATGGAACTGCTCCGGCGTACATAACCAGCTCTGGATGCTCAGGTATATTACCGCTGCAGAATATTCATGGAGCTACAGTTTCCCGGATCTTCCTGAATTCACGGACAAATACTTTGTCAGCTATTATGGTCCCCAGAGCCAGGATGTCAAAGAACTTTTCATCCTGCTCAACAAAGCCAGTTATTTCTATATGGATGCTTTTGAACGCAAGGTCTGGCACTGGGGGGAAGTGGGAAAAACCCATCTCCCGGACCTGCCAAGGGACGATATTGAATACGATCCTTTCTGGAATACCGAATACCACGGCATGATAAAGCGTTCGGTTATGCAATTGAAGCATATGGAAAGGGTTCTGGAGATCTGCGAGACAAACCTGAACCTCGATGCCAAACAGCCTTATGATTTTGAACTTTTCAGGGGCATAGCGGAACTTTTCAGGCACACCGCCAGCACCTACCTGGCATTTTCAGCACTTGAAAATACCATTAAAGAAGCCCATCAGTTCCATTTCCAGGATCATGATTCTGCATACAATGCGCTTGTCCGTGCCAGGCAGATAGCTCAAGACAACCTTGAGGAAAGAGAACAGGTATTTACCCGGATCAAAAATACCTGGGAAAAACATCAGTTCCCAAAAGGCATGTCACTTCCAGGTAAGCAATACCTGCATGCGAGGGACCGGCAGCGTAATTTTGCCAACCGCCGCCCGGATCTTTCGTTTATGACCTATGACGAGGAGTTATTGGGATTGGAGGAATATATCCAGGACCTGTCGGATTATATTGATTGGTACAAATCCAGTTACCTCAGTCCGTAATGAAATTCACTCCCCGGACAGAAAAACAATCATCCCCGGAAAACAGGTAATAGCAGGATTTGCCATCCTCGCTCATCCACTTTGAAGGGATGCTTGCTGTTTCACCCGGACCCATGTCCCAGTCCATCGTATAGTATACGGTTTTCCAAGGCCCCCACGGTTCAGGGGCCTCATAAATGCCCAGTCCACCCTTGAATCTCGGTCCACCCCCCCTCCCCCTGTCTGAAACCTGGATGACCTGGCACCATAAATACCTTTTCAGTCCCGCATTATAGGTAATACCCGAACGGTAACATTTTCCCGGATTGGAAAATACTGCTTTTCTCTTTGCGTAATCCCCTGACCAGACAGGTGTGTTATAACCGCTATATCCCGCAAAAAACTCGTAAGAGTCTTTTACTTTTAAGCTGTTTTTGTGAACCCTCGCCAGGATCATCTCGTCACTTGCCTTATAGGCACTTTCTTCGTTATTTGAATAGATATATACGTATTCATCCCTGGCCCCTTCATAATCTTTCCCGAAATTCAGGAAGGTAGGACAGCCGAATCCTGAAGTGAATCTCCAGTCCGCCCATTCCCATGTCTGGCCATAATCATCCGACCAGGCAAGCTGTGCATTGTCAAGGTTGCGGACCAGCATATACAGGGTCCCTTCCACCATCAACATGCCGCTCGCTTTCGGTCCGTACATCCCATCCCCTACTCTTTCTCCGGTTGCGGTCCGGATATTTGACCCCTTTATACCGGGGGGATCCCCTGCCACCCTGCAAATGCCCAGGCTTAGTTTTATATCCGTGTAGGGAAGAAAGCCATTGCCGTCACCATATGCGGTATAGAGGTAATCATCCCCGGCCCAGGTGACCGGCCAGTTATCACTGCCCCTGGCAAATCGCAATACGGTTTCCGCAGGGGCAAATTCCACAACGCTTATCACATCGCTCCGGGGATAGGGAGGTGCTGAAATGGCTTCGATAACAGGATTGAAAAGAAATCTCTCTATGCCCAGATGTGCGCTGTCTCCCTTGGATCTGCCATACAACTGATCTCCAAACCGGACAACGATCAGATCCAGGCTGGGCACGACCAGCAGCAGCTGGTTCTGTGCCCCGGCACCTGCAAAGGCATCGCGGGGCAGGAATTTCCAGATGCCGGTATGGTTGCTGTACCAGCCAAGGGTTGTCTCCAGGAAAGGATTGTTGCTGTTCAGGACATCGTGCTCAAACTCCCTGTTGTTTGCCGGGTCAAACCTGACAGCCTTTTCTACCAGCGATGAATCGATCAACTGCTTCCCCTGCCAGTTTCCCCTGCGCAACATCAGACGGCCCACCCGGGCCACGGCATTGGCCGTGAAGCCACCACCGCCCCAGCCCGGTACCAGGGGCAGGCTGTCAATCATATACGTTTTATTATAGCCCAGTGAATATTCATCATCATCAATACCAACAGGGCGGTAGATCCTTTCCTTCAGGTAGGTCCGGATATCCTTCTGTTCGGTGTCCCGGATGGCCGCTGTCACTGCATAATTCAACATGGCTATCCCCGGATTGCTGTAAGCGTATCTTTGTCCGGGACTGCTCAGTATGGATGTACTGTCACGTGACACGGAAAAGGGATCGGGCTCCTGTCTCCAGAACTGGCCTTTCCAGCCCGGTAAAGCCATATGCGTGTCCAGACCCGGAACTTCCGCATCCTCCATTCCGGATGTATGACCGGCCAGCTGCCTGATGGTGATCTTGGACTTCCTGTAATCATCCTTCCATTCCGGAATATACTTGCAGGCCGGTTCGTCGGGATGAATCAATCCATCATTCATGGCGGTCAGTAAAGACATTCCTGAAACGATGGCCTTGGCAAGAGAAGCTGTATAATGGCCTCTCGCTGAATCTTCATGCCCCTGGGCAAAAAAACTGCAGACCACCTTGTCATTTCTTATGACCAGGAGCTTTTTTGTACCCCTTGCCGACAGATCTTTCACCAGCTCATCCAGTCTTTCAGATGACATTCCCTGGCTCTCCGGTTGGGCATAAGTCCACTCGAACACTTCTGGTTCTAAAGATATTTTTTCCTGGACACCCGGTTCCGTAAAGGAAGAAGTAAAGAAAACAATTGGAATGAGGAGAATCTGATATGATTTCATAGGTTATAATTTTTTAAAGGCACATTGTACATTGCGGGTGGGAATACGATAAAATTAATAATTATCTATATTGCAGCTAAATGTTACAACACAGACTGAAAAGTAAAAAATAAATCAATTAAGATGGAACGAAGATCTTTCGTTAAAAAAAGTATGCTCGCTACATATGCTTTAAGCCATATTGGGGATTCAATGATATATGGTAATTTAGGGGATATGGGAAAGAAAGGGTCTCTCCATAGGGAAAAAGTCCGTATTGCAGTTAGTCAGCAGGATGGAAATCCCGGACAGGTAAGTGTCAATCTGAAAAAGGCCTTGCATTTTGCTGAAGAGGCATTGGATCAGAATGCCGATGTGATACTGTTCCATGAAGAACTCCTGGTAGGTTACGCAGAGAATGCCCGGGAATTGGCTGAACCTGTAAATGGACCTGCAAGCATGGCCTTTCAGGAATTGCTGCAGGGAACCGGTGCACTGGTCATTTACGGCCTTACAGAAAAAGACAATGATAACTACTATATTTCAGCCCCGGTTGTTTCAGCAGATGGTGTCATTGGGAATTATCGCAAAACCCATCTCTGGTGGAAGGCTGAAGGCCTGCGCCATGAGCCCACCTTTTACAAACCCGGCCATGAGCTTGTGACATTTGATGTCAAAGGATATAAAAGCGGGATCATGATCTGTTATGACGGTGATTTTCCGGAAATGACCCGTTCCTATGCAAACCTTGGATGTCAGATGCTTTTCTGGATGAATAACAGGGGTAGCCGGGGACATGAAGAAGTGAAAGATCTCGCCTACAGGAATTCCATGATTATACCCACGGCCTGTTGCTGCGGATTAAATGAACTGGGGGATCAGTGCGAGGGAGGAAGTAACATCACAGGAGCAAATGGAGAACTGATTGCAGAAATATGGAACAAGGAAGGAGTTATCATTGGTGATGTAAATCCTGGCGAGGTTCCACAAATCCGGGAAGAAAATCCATGGTTTACCGGTTTGCGTCCGGATGTTTACCACTATTGATTCAAAAAATTCTTCCAGCCATATCAATGCATCTTTGGACTGATAATTGTAACCTCGGCAAAATCATCATAATAAAAAGGTTTCGTAAAGGATTATTTTTCTTAGAATAAGGAAACATATAGTTTTTTTCCAAAAAGAGTAAGAATCTGCCTGTTTTTATCAATGAATATTGATATATTTGAAAACGCCTTTGATTACCGATGCGATGAAAAAAAACACTGATCAACTCATCTTTTCCTGTGGAATCATTATTTCACTTGTATGCTTCAGCTGTACTCCGGAGAAGGGATCAAAACACCCCGGTGAGATTCCCGGTTATTGGTCCAATGGACCGGCAAGCAACTGGGACACAGCCGACTGGAGAGAATTCCATCACCAGTCTGGAAGGAAATTCCGGCAGGCATCGTCTACCTTAAAGTGGAAGGCCTGGATAACGAAAATTATACAACAGGCATCGCAGGCGAGCGGATGTTTTACAAAGCCGCAGCATTCAACGGGCCTTATACCCTTCCGGTCGCTGATTACAAATCAAGTGTCATCCGGAATATGGAGTCATTGCTGGAACAGGAGCATTACCGCCGCTGGAAAACGGATAGTATACCCAGCGATGATTACAGACTTTATTGTTATCCATCAAAAATTATCGGGAGCATTATTCAGGCCATGACCCTGTATGCCCGTCTTTCGGAAAAGGACAGGGAAGATGCACTCAGCATGGCCAGGAACGCCGCCAGTTACCTGCTCAGCATCAGTATGCCTGCCGGTTCCCCCCTGGCGAATTTCCCCCCGACCTATGAGGACCGTCCCAACAGTACCGGCGTTGCCCGGAGGAGGAAAGACCAGCTGATGATGTTTTATCCCGCCATCACGGGAAGCGCCTACCTGGATCTTTATGATGCTACCCGGGACAATCAATATTTAGAGGCATCCATAAGGATTGCCGAAACCTACTCGAAAACACAGTTGCCGGAAGGATCCTGGCCGTTGATGGTTTGGATTGAAAGCGGAGAGGCTGTCGAGGAAAACCTGTGTGTACCAACAGATATCATTAATTTTCTCGACAGGCTTGTACAGGATTATGGACAAAATCAATTCAGGGAAAACAGTGAAAAGGCCTTCAACTGGATCATGGAGAATCCGATGAGGACATTCCATTGGGAAGGGCAATTCGAGGACGTAGGGTACAGTAAGAATTACAGCAATATGGAAAGGGGTAAACCATTTGCATTTGCCGTAATCCTGCTGTCGCGTTCCGCACAGGAACCTGGCTACATTGAAATGGCAGAAGCCCTGATCAGGTTCGCAGAGGACCAGTTCGTCGTATGGGAACATCCCTTGCCTCGCGAGCTGTTTCGCACCCCCGGGAGGCCCATCCCCAGTTATGCATATCTTAGCCACCTGTGGCTCACACCATGCGTCTTGGAACAATATGAATACTACACGCCGATCGATGCCAGTTCGGCGAGCGCCATCCTTGCCTATAAAAAGGCCTATGAAATAACCGGTAAGCAATTATACCTGGCAAAAGCCATTACGCTGGCTGATAATCAAACCGTTGCGCAGTCCCTGGCAGGCGGTATATACCCGACAAACCAGATGGACCTGCCGGGTGACAATGATGCCAATACGGTGTGGACAGGCTGGCTCAATTGTGCAACCGTTACGGCCAGGGCCCTGCTTGATTTAAACGAATTGGTTTCAGGAACCGAATGATATGACAAGGAACAGGCTTTTCAGATTTTTCATAATGATCCTTCTTAATGCTGTTGTCAGCAGTACATTATTCGCTGTAAAGATAGCTGTCATCCAGTATGAGATCAAGGATCCGAACAAGGTGGGGGTGGATGCTGAACGCCTGGAATCATTTATCAGGGAAGCTGCTGCCCGGGGAGCGGGACTGGTAGTGTCGCCTGAAACAGGTTTTTACAGGTACGAACCCTGGGAACAGGATGGCGTGACCATGCTCGACCTGGCCAATTCATATGATGCTTTGAAAAACAAATTCTCCGCCCTTGCCGTTGAATTGAATATCTCGCTGGTAATCGGACTCAGGGAACCATCGGGAGACCGGGAAAAACCTGTTTACAACACAGCCCTGTTCATCGGTCCCGATGGAACGGTCCTCGGAAAGCAGCACAAGGTATTCCCTTCGAATGCTGAAATGGCATGGACCAAGGCCGGAATCACACATTCGGTATTTGAAACAGCCGTTGGACGGGTGGGCATGATGATCTGTAAAACGGCAAAAACCAACTGGTGGAACAGCTTTGAAAAAGAGGATGATCTCGACCTGTTCATCCTGATAGCCGGGGATAAGGATGCTTCATCCTTCGACAGGTTTTCCTCCATATGTGTAAAATCAAACTGCCATGGATTGATAGCCAACCAGATTTGCGGCCCGGATAACGATGAAAAAGCCCGGAAAGGAAACTCCTCCTGGGGTTATCCTGACGGAAGGGTTGAAAAACTTGGGGGAGGAGAAAAGATCTTTTATTGGGAGCTGCCACTGCCGGTCGAGAACACCTATGGGCCGCAGTACGGACAGGTGATGGTTGATCCGGAAAATCCTTCATGGCTGGTTTACAACCGGGATGAGAACAGGGATGGCAGACCGGATCCTTATTTCTTGTGCGGTCCGGGTGACCCGGAAGGATTTCTCTACCGCGGAACACGCTCTCTGGACGGTACCAGGAATGGTGACCAGGAAGCCCTGATCGACAAGATCAGAATGAACGGTGGCAACTGCCTTTACCTGATGGCTGTCAGGACCCATGGCGGGGATGCATGGAAAAATGCTGAAAGCGATCCCGGGCATTATCCGGATAAAAAACACAATCCATGGGTAGGCCAGGACCCTGCTTATGGGTTGAATCCTGATATACTGGACCAGTGGGAAGGATGGTTTACTGAAATGGACAGAAACGGGATCACCATATACCTGTTTTTGTATGACGATGCCATCCGTGTTGGAGAACAACTCGGCTGGCATTTGAATGAAGCCAGTGGCCTCCATCCCGGTGAGAAACAATTCCTCCAGGCTATGGTTAATAAGTTCGAGCACCACAGGAACCTTGTCTGGTGCATCATGGAGGAAGGCCAGGAAATCGGGAAGGAATGGCAGCTGCATATATCAAAAATCGCGGAAACCATCCGTGAAGCTGATGATTATAACCATGTCATTGCCAGTCACCAGCTTGGTGGCAATGTTTTTTACCATGCCGATGATCCCAATATTGACCAGTTTGCCATCCAGGGTAACTGGGAAACAGGCAGCAGTCCGGATAGCGTCCATAACTGGCTGGTGAAAGCCTGGAACCATGCCGGAGGCAGGTATAACCTGAACATGGCTGAACACAGGGCCCATGATGAGCTATCTCAAACGGGTGACCGTGAAGGGATCAGGAAACATAACTGGGCCATAGCCATGGCCGGCAGCTACGCAATGGTGCTGGGTATGGACATTATCAATACACCCGCAGAGCAGCTTCAGGACTGCCGCCGCCTGCAACAGTTTTTCGAATCCACTGATTGTAACAACATGGCTCCCCATGACGAGCTTAAATATGCCGGAACACAGTATGTGCTTGCCTCGCCAGGCTATAGTTACATTGCCTATTCATCGGAAAAATCAGAAAAACTGGGACTCCAGGACATGGTTTCCGGGAGTTATCATATACGATGGTACGATTGTATATCCGGACAAAGCATCCAGCAAGACCATACAACGATAGCCTCGGGCAGGCAATCATGGAAGAAACCCAGGGAATTGGGAGACGAGGTGGCGCTGTATATTGCCAGGGCGGACGGGAAAGAAAAACCAGGGTCAGCGCGTACACAAGGGCAAGATACCGGTACGGTTGGAAAGAAGTCCATCACAACGCAGGATACTCCGAATATCACACCGCTTGCACCGGATCAGAGGATCACCACGAAAAAAAATACACCGGTATATATACAGCTCACCTATAATGACCCGGACGGTGGCCCCGGTCCCTATGAGACAACAATTATCATCCATCCATCCTATGGGAAATTGTCAGGTATTGGGAACGATCAGACCTATACCCCGGTGACAGGATATACCGGTAGCGATATCATTACCTGGAAGGTTAATGACGGTGCAGGCGACTCTGAAATCGCAACGGTCCACATTACAATAGAACAATAAACAATACCGAAATATTTAAACCATGAATGATCATATCCATGCGAAAAGCCAGCAAGCCAGGAACCTTAAGCATCATATACTGCTTTTATCCTCCTTGTATTTATTGATATCATTTGCACTCCCGGCAGCAGCCGACACAACCCCCCTTTTCAATGAAGGGATCTGCCTCATCCCCTATCCACAGCAGGTAAGCCTCGGGGGCGGGGATTTTGTCCTGGACAGTAAGCTGTCCATTGTACTGGACAAAAATGCCACGGATCAGGACAGGTTCGCAGCCGCGGAACTGGCTGTGCAGCTTCAGGAAGAATGGGGGGGAAAGGCTGTCATCACCGGTGCTGCCTCCGGCAAATCCATCATCCTGACACATAAGGGGGTTTCCAAAGATATTACGGGACTGCCGAAAAAGAAAGCCCTGCAGGGTTACCAGCTGACAGCAGGAGCAGATCAGCTGGTCATCCGGGCGAAGGGAGAAGCGGGCTTGTTTTACGGCACCCAGACCTTGCTGCAGATCATTAAAAACGGGGACGGAGCAGCATTTGTTCCCGGCATGGAGATCACCGACTGGCCGGATATTGGTGAACGGGCCTGTCATTATGATACCAAGCATCACCAGGACAAACGTGAGTATGTGGAAAGTTTCATCCGTGACCTTGCCCGGTACAAGATCAATATGCTGGTCTGGGAATGGGAGGACAAGTTCGAGTATCCCAGCCATCCCGAGATCGGTGCCCCGGGTGCCTTCACCATGGAGCAAATGCAGGAGATCACCCGGTATGCCAGGCAATACCATGTGCAGCTGGTACCCCTTGTTCAGGGACTGGGCCATGTGAGTTATATCCTGAAATGGCCCCAGCACAGCCACCTGCGGGAGATACCTGCATCCAACTGGGAATTCTGCCCGCAGAAAGAAGGCAGCTATGAGCTTTTGAACGATCTCTGGCAGGATGCGATCAAAGCCACTCCTGGCTCTAAATACTTACATATAGGAACAGATGAATCTTATGAACTGGGAAAGGGGGTTGAATGCGGCTGCCAGGCTGAATTGGAGAAGACCAGTAAACATGCCATGATGACAAAATTTATCACCCGCAGTGCCAGTCCCCTGATGAAGGAAGGTCGCACGGTCATGGCCTGGAGTGCGCAATACATTCCCGGGGCAGATATCAATCCACCAGCTGGTATGGTACTTGACGCCTGGGGGAGTGGAGGCTTTGAACATTTAAATGAAGTTAAAAAAGAGGGCTATGAAATATTCGTTTATGATCCCAATCCGGGAATTGAACCACTCTTCCTGCCTTACTTTTACAGACTTAGGGGTGAAGGAGACGAGGAGAGAGAGGTTGATCACTGCCTCCAAAGATCCTACAGTGCAGTCTCCCCGGCAGCAAGCTCAGGGATATTCGATGGGATGATCAAC
>Ga0111175_1047_pt1 | contig 22821 bp, 13 predicted proteins | sample DeeMarSWOR324_28_FD_80228 | JGI IMG/M metagenome (GOLD analysis project Ga0111175, IMG submission 80228) | Bacteroides sp. SM23_62
TGGACCCTACCCTGAGTTTCGGTCTGGGGAACACGCTGGACCCGGTGGACACCGGACTCATATTTCAGGATCCCGTAAGCGCCTTCCCCCTTAACATGCATGATGATCTCCTTGTAGCCTCCAACGGTCCCTTCCGTGAAACTGGTAACCTCCAGTTTCCATTTTTTGGATTCACAGAACTTGGCATACATCCGGTACAGGTCGCCGGCAAATATGCTTGCTTCATCCCCTCCGGTGCCAGCCCTGATCTCCAGCATGGCATTTTTGTCATCTTCCGGGTCAGCCGGTATCAGCAGGAATTTGATTTCTTCCTCCAGGGGAGTCACTTTTGAGGTAAGTTCCTCTATCTCAGCTTTGGCCATATCCCTGAGTTCCTCATCTTTTTCACTGGCCAGCATGTCTTTGGCACTGGCCAGGTTGCTCAACAGATTCTTATATTCCTTGTAAGCACGGATAACCGGTTCAAGGTCCTTGTACTCCTTGTTCAGCTGGACATACCTTTTCATATCGGAGATGGTCTCGGGCTCATTGATCAGCCTGCCGACTTCGTCAAACCTGTTTTTAACGCCCTCCAGCTTATCCAGTATCAGGTTCTTGCTCATAAAACTTCTCCATTTCAGACAGTTTGCAAAGATATAAAAAATACCATTCAGGTGTACTGGTACCTGCCATGCTCCGCTGCTATGATAAGTTCCTTTTTTTCAGCCGGTTCCACCCTGCCTATCATCCTGGCGTCAACACCATATGACCTGGAGATTTCGATGATCTCTCCGGCATGCCGGGGAGCCAGGTAGATCTCAAAGCGATGGCCCATATTGAACACCTGGTACATTTCACGCCATGGAGTTCCAGACTGTTCATGGATCAATCGGAAAAGGGGGGGCAGCTCGAACAGGTTATCTTTGATCACCCGGAGCCGGTCAATAAAATGCAGCACTTTCGTCTGTGCACCCCCCGAACAATGGATCATGCCATGTATTTCTTGCCTGAAGCCCTCCAGGATCCCGGCCACCACAGGGGCAAAGGTCCGGGTAGGCGACAGCACCAGTTTGCCTGCGTCCAGGGGGGTTCCCGGAACCGGATCGGTGAGTTTGCAGGAGCCTGCATAGACCAGGTCTGCAGGCATGGATCCGTCATAGCTTTCCGGGTACTTTTCCGCATAGACCCGGGAAAATACGTCATGACGTGCCGATGTCAGACCGTTGCTGCCCATTCCACCATTATAACAAGTTTCATAGCTTGCCTGTCCAAAGGATGCCAGTCCCACGACAACATCCCCCTCCCTGATCCGGTTCTCAATGACATCTGCCCTTCGCATCCGGCAGGATACCGTTGAATCCACAATGATGGTTTTCACCAGGTCCCCAACATCAGCTGTCTCACCGCCGGCACTGTAAATACCTATGCCATGATCCCTCATCAGCTGAAGGAATTCTTCAGTCCCGTTGATGATCTCGGCAATGACCTCACCGGGCACCCGCATTTTGTTTCTTCCGATGGTCGAGGAGACGAGGATATCGTTGAAGGCACCTATGCACAAAAGATCATCCAGGTTCATAACGATGGCATCCTGGGCAATGCCTCTCCACACAGAAATATCCCCGGTTTCCTTCCAGTAAAGATAGGCCAGCGAGGATTTGGTGCCGGCACCGTCGGCATGCATTATCGTGCAAAATTCCTCATCGTGCCCGAGGATGTCGGGCATGACCTTGCAAAAAGCATTGGGAAACAATCCCTTATCAATGTTTTTGATGGCATTATGGACATCGTTCTTGGCGTGCGATACACCACGCCGACCATATTTTGATTGATCCTGCATGCGATCTTTACGTATCTTTGTTCAGCCAGTGCAAATGTCGCAAAGTTTCATAAAGATGACAAATTCCGGTAACGATCACCGTCTTTTGCTAGGAAACAGGATCCCGCATGAGTTTTTTATCACAAAAGGTTCGGGAGAGAGTGATATCACAATCCATGCCGGGTCCTTCCACCTGGCGCTGTGCAATGCAGGGATCGGCATGAAAAACATAGTAACCTATTCATCAGTACTGCCAGCGGAGGCCAGGCAAATAGAAATGCCAGAATATTTAAAACAGGGTGATGTAATGGAGGCGATCATGGCTGCCGGACATTGCCGCAAGGGGGAAAGGATCACTGCGGGCATGGCAATCGGATGGTTGTATGAGCGGGATACCGGTGTGAAATTCGGGGGACTTGTCTCTGAGATCAGCGGGAATTACCCGGTGGGAGAAATCGAGCAGAAACTGAATGAAAGCATGCTGGAAATATACCACCATGGATATGATGATTACAGGCTGGGAGATTTACAGATGATCACCGAAACTTTTGTGCCTCATAAGCAATACGGCACCGCCCTGGTGGCCCTTTGCTTTAATAGCTATATTTATCCGGTACTGAAGGGGGATTGAAAATTATGTGCCAGGCATGCTAATCCGCCGGTTTGTAATCAGTCCTGAGTACGCGGAACTCCGTGCGCCGGTTGAGCTGATGGGCGATCTCCTGCTCCTCCACACCGGGGAGGGAATTGATAAAGGTTTCCGTCAATTCAGTTCCCTCATCCAGAAATGGATAATCACCGTCAAGCCTTTTTGTTACAATTTTGGGCACTTCCTCACCGTAACCCTTGGCTGAGAGCCTGGCCAGATCAATGCCCCTTTCGATCAGGTAATCAACGACCGATTGGGCCCTTCTCTGGGACAGCTCCATATTATCTTCATTTGTTCCCCTGATGTCGGTGTGTGACATCAGCTCGATGGTAATGGTCGGATTGTCCGTCAGGGTTTCGATCAGTTTATCCAGGGAAACCAGTGCCTCCGGCCTGAGGTCCCACCGGGCAAAATCATAGAAAACATTGCTGTTTGAAAGCTCAATGGTCTCCCGGATATTTGAAAGATAGATCGTTGTACGAAAATCTGCACTGTTGTTCAATCCCTTTGTGGTCTCACGCTCTTTCCCATTGAGATAGCCGACCCTCGTGGCCACAAACACATAGTCTGTATTGGGTTTCAACATAAACCTGAAGGAACCGTCTTCACCCGTGGTTGTTTCTACGGTTATCCCATCACTTCCTATGGACTTTACCGTAGCCTCAACCAGCAGTTCATCCGTCTTATCATCCCTGACTTCACCAATCACATTAAACTTCAGGGGGGGGAGAGCGAACATATAGATCTCATCATTCCCCCTTCCTTTCCGGGTTGAACTGAAATAACCACGTTCCATATCCGTTTCGAATACAATCCCGAAATCATCCGCGGCCGAGTTGATCGGATATCTCATGTTCTCGATCTTCCAGGACCCATCTTCCTGCTCATTGGCCTTGTATATATCCAATCCACCCATCCCAATCCTTCCATTGGAAGAGAAGTAAAGCGAGCCGTCATGATGCAGGAACGGAAACATTTCATCATCAACCGTATTGAGGGCTTCAAGATTCTCAGGCATACCCCATTCACCACCTTTGCTGTCGCGTGATACTACCCATATGTCTTTCCCGCCCACTCCGCCGGGCATGTCAGAAACAAAATACAGGGTAAGTTCATCAGGCGTAATGGCAGGATGGGCGACAACTATGCTGTCATCCGCCAGGAGCAGGGGTTCCGCCTCGGACCATTCGTCCCCGGACCTGGTTGTGGTATATATCTGGCATCCGTAATTGGCGTTCTTATTGACCTGGCAACGGGTAAAATACATGGTGGAGTAATCATCTGTCAGCACGGGAGTACCCTCCTCAAATTCTGTATTCACATTTTCCTCCAATGCGACCGGCACACTCCACTTTCCTTTCCTGTCCATTCTTGAAAGGAAGATATCCGAGAAGTTCTCACCGGTGGCCCCGTGCAGGTCATTCCCGGTAGCCTCCTCACGGGAGGACGTAAAATAAACGATCTGGTAGTCATCCTGTGCAAAATAGGGACTGTAATCACTCTGCCGGGAGTTGAAATACTTCATGTTCTCAACGGTATAATTGGTAGGTCTTTCCATCCATTCGATGGCCAGTTCACAGGAAGTGATCCCTTCCTGTCCACGGGGATCATCCGGCACCAGTTCCTTATACCTTCTGTATTGCTCCATGGCATCCCCGTATTCCTCATCCATCCTGAGTGCATCTGCGTAACGCAGATAGATGACCGGATTGGGATACTCCCGCTGGATTGCCTGCTTATAACGAAGTTCAGCTTTATCCGGCTGGTTTGTGATCCTGTAACACTCTGCGATCAGGAAAATAATTTCATTCTTCAGGTCCCTGTCACTGACCTTGTTGTATGCATCTTTGAACAGATCGATAGCCACCATATACTCACCTGCGGCATAGGCTGCCCTGGCCTTGGTGGTCTGGTCCTTTTTTTTCTGGGCCTGTAAACCATGAGTGCCAATCATTAACAGGCCGGCCAGCAGAAGATACTGTATGGACTTCATATTTATGGGGTCAATATTCGTTATAAAATTAGTCGATTTTTACGATATCTATACCAGATAATATAAACAACGAAAAAAAATGACGAATAATATATATCTATGCCGGCTACCTTACAAATAACAATTCCCTGTACTTGGGAAGGGGCCAGGTCTCGTTATCAACAATCAGTTCAAGCCGGTCAATATGGTCTCTGATGATATCCAGATAAGGATATACCTTTTCACTATAAAGGCTGGCCTTCTTACGGATGTCTTCAACGATATTCGCTTTCTTTCGCTCCTCCACCATTTCGCGGACCTTTGCCTTTATGCCTGAGATATGAGCGGAAACTTCCCTGATCCTGTCCAGGCGGGCTGCAGCAAACTCCTTGAACTCATCTTCATCAAATATTTCCTTCATCCCCCTTACATTCTCTATCAGGTCATTCTGGTACTTGATGGCAGTCGGCAGTATATGGTTTATGGCCAGATCACCCAGCACCCGTGCTTCTATTTGTATCCTCTTGGTATACATCTCCAACCTTACGCCGGTCCTGCCTTCCAGTTCCCGTTTGTCAAGCACTTTCTGCCGGTCATAAAGGCCAATGGTCTTATCGGTCAGGTATACATCCATATTGGAGGGAACATCCCTGACATTGCTTAATTTACGTTTGGCTGCCTCCTTTACCCATTCTTCACTGTAATTATTCCCTTCAAACCGGATGGATTTTGAATCGATGATATACTTGCGGAGGACCTGGAGGATGGCCTCATCCTTCTTAATACGCTTTCTGATCAGGCTGCTGACCTCCTTTTTGAATTGTTCCAGCTGATCGGCCACGGCAGTATTCAGGGCGATGATGGGCGCTGCCACGTTGGCCGATGCCCCTACTGCCCTGAATTCAAAACGGTTCCCTGTAAATGCGAAGGGAGAAGTACGGTTACGGTCTGTATTGTCGAGCAGGATCCTCGGGATCTTGCCAATATTGAGCTTCAACTCTGTTTTTTCATCCGGGGTCATTTTTTTATCTGTCACATTGTGCTCAATCAGATCAAGCATTTCAGAAACCCTCGCTCCCAGAAATGCAGAGATGATGGCTGGCGGAGCTTCGTTGGCACCAAGCCTGTGGATATTGCCCGCCGAGGAAATGGTCGCACGCAGCAGGTCGGCATGCTCATAAACAGCCTTGATGGTATTCACCAGGAAGGTCAGGAAGAGAAGATTGGTTCTCGGTGTTTTCCCCGGAGCGAGCAGATTGATGCCATTATCAGTCATCAATGACCAGTTGCAGTGTTTCCCTGACCCATTGACACCAGCAAATGGCTTTTCATGGAACAGGACCCTGAAATGGTGTCTTCTGGCAACATTCTTCATCAGGTCCATGATGAGCAGGTTGTGGTCAGCGGCCAGGTTTGCCTCCTCAAAAATGGGGGCACATTCAAACTGGTTCGGTGCCACCTCATTATGCCTGGTTTTCACAGGGATGCCCAGTTTATAGGCTTCCATTTCAAAATGTTTCATAAAGGCAGAGACCCTCTCCGGGATAGAACCAAAATAATGGTCTTCCAGTTGCTGATCCTTGGCGGAAGCATGACCCATCAGGGTGCGGTCGGTCAAGACCAGGTCGGGCCTGGCATGGTACAGGGCCTCATCGATCAGGAAATACTCCTGCTCCCAGCCAAGGGTCGGGACCACCCTGGTCACACTCCGGTCAAAATACAGGCATACCTCTGAAGCAGCCTGGTCAATGGCCATCATGGATTTCAAAAGAGGTGTCTTATGATCCAGTGCCTCACCTGTGTAGGACACAAAAATGGTAGGTATACTGAGGGTTTTATCCACTATAAATGCCGGAGAGGTAGGATCCCAGGCGGTATAACCCCTGGCCTCGAAAGTGTTTCTCAGTCCCCCGCTGGGAAAACTCGATGCATCGGGTTCCTGCTGTACAAGCTTGCTTCCTGAGAAATTTTCAATGACCGAACCTGAATCGGACAATTCAATGAAGGCATCATGTTTTTCAGCGGTCGCATCTGTCAGCGGATGAAACCAGTGTGTATAATGGGTGGCACCTCTCTCTGTGGCCCATGCCTTCATACCTGCTGCCACCTCATCGGCCATTTTCCGGTCAATGCGGGTACCTTTTTCAATGGATCGCTGAACACTTCGGTAAGCTTCAAGCGAAAGATATTTCTGCATCTTCTGCCGGTCAAAAACATTGATGCCGAAATAATCAGAAATTTTATTGGAAGGAAATGCAATATCTACAGGTTGCCTTCTGAGTACCTCCTGCAAAGCCTGGAATCGTAAATTTGCCATGGTTCTGAATATCTAAATTATAATTTAGAAGGCAAAGATATCCTATTTTTCTAAGCAACCCCCCTGTTGAGATTAAAACTTATTAAAAATATGGCAATATTATTTCAACCCCCCGAAAAAAAAGGCTGTATTCAATCATTATTCATATTTAACAAATTATCCAGCGGATAGACTTCGGCCTGACCGGGGTGCTGATCAATCCTGCATCTCTGCGAAATTCTTGAAAAAGTAAGGAATCGTCTCAATGCCCTTGTAAAAATGCTCGAGCGGGTAATTTTCATTCGGGCTATGAATGGCATCCGATTCCAGTCCGAAGCCCATGAGGATGGTTTTGATCCCCAGCACTTCCTCAAAATCTGAAATGATCGGGATGCTTCCTCCGCTGCGTGTGGGTATGGGTTTCCTGCCAAAAGTCTGTTCCATGGCCTTGCTGGCAGCCTGGTATGCTACTGTATCAATGGGTGCTACATAACCCTCTCCCCCATGCAGGCTCCTGACATCCACCCTGACACCCTTAGGAGCAATGGATCTGAAATGGTTTTCAAACAATTTATCTATGCGTGCGGAATGCTGGTTCGGAACCAGCCGCATGGAGATCTTGGCAAATGCTTTGGAGGGCAGGATGGTTTTAGCCCCTTCCCCTGTATATCCTCCCCAGATCCCATTCACATCGAGGCTCGGCCGGATCCCCGTACGTTCCAGGGTAGTGTAGCTTTCCTCTCCGGCAACTGCATCCACATCTATTTCCTTCTTATATGTTTCGACATCAAAAGGGGCTTTGGCCATTTCATCCCTTTCCTCCCTGCTTAGCACCAGCACGTCATCATAAAATCCGGCAATGGTGATCTCGTTTTTATCATTGGTCAATGAGGCAATCATTTTACAAAGTACATTCACCGGGTTGGCTACGGCTCCTCCGAAAAGCCCTGAATGGAGATCGCGATTGGGCCCTGTCACCTCCACTTCCATATAGCTGAGTCCCCTGAGTCCCACTGTTATAGAAGGTATCTCCGTACCGATCATGGTCGTGTCAGAAACCAGGATAATGTCGGCTTTCAGCAATTCCTGGTTTTTCCTGCAAAATTCCTTCAGGCTTGGTGAACCAACTTCTTCTTCTCCTTCAATCATGAATTTTACATTGCAGGGAAGCTGTCCGGTCTTCACCATAAATTCAAAGGCCTTTATGTGCATGTAAAGTTGCCCCTTGTCATCATCAGCACCCCTTGCCCAGATCTTTCCATCGCGGATCTCAGGCTCAAAAGGCTGTGAATCCCACAGTTCAAGAGGCTCCACCGGCTGAACATCATAGTGACCGTATATGAGCACCGTTGGGAGATCCTGTCCTGCCAGCCTGGAGCCAAAAACCACTGGCTGCCCCCTTGTTTCCATTACCCTGGCTTTATCTGCCCCTGCTTCAAGCAAAGCATCTCTGAGGAGGCCTGCCATTTTGATCATATCTGGTTTGTTTTCCGGCTTGGCACTGATGGAAGGTACCCTGATGAGCTCGAAAAGCTCATCCAGGAACCGCTGTTTATTATCTTCTATAAATTGCTTCAATTGATCCATTGGTATTGTTTTAATATTGAATGAATATCAAATGCAGTTAATCCTCGGTCATATCCTCCCCCATCCCATCTGATATGATCTGAAGTTTTCGGTAAAAATCCGCTCCAAACTTACGTTCTATGGCATCTTTTACAAAGCGGTATACCGGCACGTTTTCCCTCTCACCATGTTCCCTGGCAGGGTCACAGACCTTCCAGCGATCGTAATTCACGGCTTTCATGCTGCTGTAGTTTTTGATCCGGATGGGATATATATGGCAGGAAACGGGTTTGCGGAAACCGGTAGCCCCGGCCTCCCAGGCCTTCTCAATGCCACACCGGGCAATACCATTTTCAAAAAGTACATAGGCACATTCATTATGCCCACCTACAAGGGGGGTAACCATTTCCTGGTCTGTATCCCGGATGGAGGTTCCCTGTATCGCAATGGCCTTTCTTCCTTCCTCCCTGAGATAAGGCCTGATCTTTTCATATTCCGCCTTGAGCATTTTTACCTCATCATCCTCCAGGGGAGCCCCTGATTCACCTTCCACACAGCAGTTCCCCTTGCACTTTGCCAGGTCACAGACAAATTTTTCACGGATGATGTCAAAGCTTACCACCTTGTCATCGAGCTCAATCATCGTGGGTATATCTTTCTTCATTGGATTTCATGTAACCACACAAAACTATTCATTTCGACCGGATTTTGGCCCCTTTTGTTCAAACAGCCAGAGATTTCTGCTGCTTATCGATAAATTTTTATAGCTGTTTAAATAGCTTAAATATGTAAATTGCAGCCCTATGCGGTTCTCAAAGCTTCTCATAATATTGCTTTTCTGGATCTCTCCCCACCCTGTGCTCGGTGTGGACCTGATCAATGATACATCAACCCTGGACCAGGTGCGCATCGGGGTCAACCAGGTTTATAACTGCGAATTTGATTCGGCTGAAAACACTCTTGTTTATCTCCGTAAAACCTACCCTTCACATCCTGTGACCCCTTTTTTCGAGGGACTCATTTATTACTGGAAGTACTATCCATTGATTCCGGGGAATCCGGGGGCCTCCGAGTTCGAGGAGGTCATGGAGGAAACCTGGCAACGGTCACGACTCCTGAAGGAAGACGGCAATGAGACAGAGGGTGTTTTCTTTGAACTTATGTCAAGGGCTTTCATCGTCATGTACTATGCTGATAACGGACACTCCACCAAGGCAATAACCCACCTGGGAAAAATTTACAGGGACATTATCGCAAGTTTTGATCTGCAGGAGCATTTTATTGAATTCTTCTTCATAACAGGCCTTTATAATTACTACAGGGAAGCATACCCGGAAGCTCATCCGGTGTATAAACCCGCTGCTCTATTTTTCAGGAAAGGTGATAAAACAAAGGGCATTGAAATGTTAAGGTTTGCCGCTGAGGAGACTAATTTTATGCGTGTGGAAGCAGCATTATTCCTGTCGCTTATTTATATCAATTTTGAAAACAAGATTGACAGCGCAGTCTGGTATGCTTCCCAATTACATCAGCATTATCCGGACAATGGATATTTTCTCTCGAAATATGCCGAGATGCTCCTGGTCGATCAGCAGTATGAAGCAGCCCTGGATCCTATTCTTCACTTAATGAGTATGGACAGCTACAATAAAATGAAAGGGACCATTTTCATGGGTATTTATGAGGAGAAAAAGCTGAATAATGCGGAGAAGTCCAGGATTTATTATGAAGAGGGACTCAGGCTCGCTGAGGTATTTGATGAACGGGCCAATTATGTCAAGGCATACGCTTTTATCGGGCTCAGTCGTTATTTCCTTGTTAAGGGAGATGACAAGCAGGCCAGGGCATATAAAAAGAAAGCAAAAAATGCTGCCGGCTATGCTTATATTTTTTAAGATTCACTTGGATAATGATCAATAACCGTGCAAAAACCTGCCGTTCAAACCATTGTTTTTCTGCTGACAATCTCCATGCTTACTGCATGTAAATCTCATAAGAAAACGGCCGGGTATCCGGATATCCAGCCTTCCACATACACCATCGAAGCCCTGGCCGTATCTAACAATCTCTTCGCTGTCGACCTGTTCAAACAAATGCAGTCAAAATCAGAAAACCTGATTTTCTCCCCTTACAGCATTGGGACTGTACTGGCTATGATATACAGTGGCAGCGGGGGTAAAACAGCGATGGAAATGCGTGAGGTACTCTATTTCCCAGAGCAGGAACGGCTCGATCCGGTCGAATCCATAATGAGAGAAAGTCTGCTGGTGACAGATACAATGAAGGGGACAGATTTCCGTCTTGCCAATGCTATATGGGCACAGGAAGACTTCAGTTTTTTACCTGCCTACCTTGCCAGGGTGGAAAATTATTATGATGCCCCGCTTACCTTACTGGATTTCATGGAAACGGCAAACCGGGAGAAGAGCAGGAAAAAAATCAATCATTGGGTTGAGAAAAAAACCAACAACCGGATCAGGGACCTGATACAACCGGGCATTCTGGATGCCAGTACAAGGCTGGTGCTTACCAATGCCATCTATTTCAACGGTGGCTGGATGTTCCCGTTTGACATTGCAGCGACTTCTCCCTCCCTGTTCCATATCAGCCATCAGGAAAGCATCAAGACAGATTTCATGCATCAGACCAGGTCATATCCATACTATGAAGACGAGGAGATCCAGGCAACCAGTATACCGTATAGAGACAACCGGATGTCCTTGATGGTCATACTTCCCAGATCATTTGAGGGATGGCGGATGATCAGTCAGGTCATCAACCTTGAGCGGATCAACCTGGTGATATCTGAGATGGAAACCCGGGAGGTCCAGCTGGCACTTCCGAAATTCAGGTCCGAGCTTCAGATCAATCTCAGGCATGAATTGACTTCCATGGGCATGGGAACAGCTTTCAGCAGGGATGCTGATCTTTCAGGGATGACCGGTGAAAAGAACCTTTACGTGAATGAGGTCATCCATAAGGCTTTTATTGAGGTAAATGAAAAAGGGACCGAAGCGGCTGCGGCAACTGCCGGGATTATTGGCCTGAAATCAAGTCTTCGTGAAGATCCGGTCAGGTTTAACGCAGACCATCCATTTATCTTTTTCCTGCTTGACCGGCAGACCGGCTGTATTATTTTCTCCGGCCGTCTTGTGAAACCCTCATAAAATCAGTAAATTCGGGCATGCGTCATACTGTCGAGCAAATCAAGAAGGATTCCCGTTTCCAGCTACTGGATAAGCTGCATTATGATGATATATTAGAATTTGCTACCGAGTATGTCCGGAAAAGGACACGCAGTATGTTCTTCTACCTGGCCCTCACCATTTTATTTTTCATCCTTCAATGGTCAGCGTTCCTCTATGGTATTTTTGCCAATGGCATGAACACCGTTTCCCTGCTGAAACAATTCCTGTATGGCCTGATCATTTCCCTGACCATCGTCATCCCCTTTCATGAATTGATACATGCCTTGGTCTATCTTTTACTTGGAGCAAGGAAGATCAGGTTCGGTGCCGTTTTAAAACACTTTGCCTTTTATGCCGTGGCGGATGATTTTGTGGCCAACCGGAATGCCTTTATATTCCTTGCCCTTTCCCCCTTCGTCATTGTTTCAGGTTTAAACCTTGCAGGATTCATCTTTGTGCATGGTTATGCTTCATATACCTATATATCCGTCCTCTTTTTCCATGCCACCATGTGTGCCGGGGATTTTGCCCTGCTGAGTTATTTTGAATTCCACCGGGATAAGGAGTTATATACATTCGATGATGTGGGGAAAAAAACCTCCTATTTTTACTATAAGAAACCAGAGGCCAGCGAATGAAGAGATTCCGGTTTCCAAAAACCTTCTGGGCAGCGAACAGCCTTGAATTATTTGAGAGGTGGGCTTATTACGGTGTATTCAACCTGCTGGCACTGTACCTGACGGGCTCAGCAGATACCGGTGCGCTGGGTTTCAGCCAGGTAGAGAAGGGGCTGATCATGGGGATCGTCAATGCCATTCTATACTTCCTGCCCGTCATCACTGGCTCCATAGCTGACAGGTTCGGTTATAAAAAAATACTGATCCTTTCATTTATCATACTCTCGACCGGATATTTCCTCATGGGACTTTTCAGCTCTTTCGCCGGGATTTTCCTGACCTTTTTTTATGTTGCCATCGGAGCTGCACTGTTTAAACCCATTATTTCTGCCACCATTGCCAAGACCACCGACGATTCAAATTCCTCGGTGGGTTTCGGGTTGTTTTACATGGTGATCAACCTCGGTGGACTGATAGGTCCGCTTGTGGCATCGGAACTCAGGGAAATCAGCTGGCATTATATTTTCATCATGTCCAGCGGAGCACTGGTCATCAACATGGCCATTGTTTTTATTTTTTATCAGGATCCGGGACAAAAACCGGTTACGGATTCATTCTCACAATCTATAAAAAAGGTTTTTGTGAATATTTACCTGGCCCTTAAGGATATGAAATTCACCATATTCCTCCTGATCATTGTGATGGGCTGGACCGTATACTGGCAGTTTTTTTACAGCCTGCCTGTTTATATCGAACAGTGGACTGATACAGGTGTGATCTATCGCAGCCTCCATGGGATCATGCCTGGTTTTGCAGATGCCATCGCAAATGCTGATGGACAGATCCTGGCAGAGAAACTGATCACACTTGATGCCCTGTTTATTGTCCTTTTCCAGGTATTATTATCCAGCCTGGTAATAAGGTTCAAGCCCATCAATACCATGATCGTCGGCTTCCTGGTAAATGCCATCGGAATTACCCTTGCCCTGTTAACCAGGAATGGCTGGTTCCTGGTCATGTCAATATTCATCTTCAGTCTCGGAGAGATGTCATTCTCCCCCAAGATCCTGGAATACATTGCCAAACTGGCTCCCAGGGATAAAGCTGCCCTTTATATGGGCACCTATTTTCTACCCATTGCCATTGGTAATTTTTTTGCCGGATTCATCTCGGGAAGGATCTATGAGGTCACCGCGGATAAGGTCGTATTGCTGGAGATGGAAGTAGCAAGATGGGGACTCCAGATGCCAGAGATTTCCTCCACTTTCAGCCAGCAGGATTACATGGCAAGGGCCGCAGCGTTAATGGGCATGGATATACCCGAACTGACCCAATACCTGTGGATAAATTACAACCCCCCTCTGTTCGGGGTAATACTCATGAGCCTCGGCGTGCTGACCTGCCTGGCCCTGATCATCTACGACAAGATCATTTTCAGGTACCATTAAAACCCTGATAACCATGTTTACCAATTACCTTAAGGTCACCCTAAGAAACCTGGCCCGGAACCTTTTTTTCGTCATCATCAATATCATTGCCCTCGGACTTGCACTTTCGATCAGCATAGTCGCCTACCTGAACCATAAATATGATGCTGACTGGGATAAATCGCATGTCAGGGCCAAAGAGATCTACAAGGTAATATTTACCCGCGAGATACAGGGCCGGCAGCAACCCTACGGAGCTACTCCTATTCCGGTTGGGAACTTTATCGGGGAAAATATCAGTGGTGTTGAAGCGGTGATCAGGTTTACCGGGACCTCTTCACCACTTAAACTGGGACTTAACAATTACTCCCGCCCCATAGGATATGCCGACCCGGAATTCATGGAGCTGTTCACCCTTCCCATTGTAAAGGGATCTGCAGAAGCGTTCTGGGACAGGCAGCATATCCTGATCGATGAGACCATAGCATCGGCCTATTTCGGCGAGGAGGATCCAATCGGGAAGATCATGTCCGTTTTCAACGACCAGGGGGAAGAGTTTACCTATACCGTAGGCGCTGTTTTCGAAGATCTTCCGCTCAATACAAGCTTCCAGTTCCGGGTGTTGACCCAGTTTGACAATTACCTGGACATGTGGGATGTTGACGAAACCAGGTGGCAAAGCTGGATCGCAGCCACCTTCCTGCATATCCCCAACGCTAAGCAGGCTGGGACGGTTGAAAAACTACTGGAGGATATGGTCCCGGCCCATAACAATGCCAGGGAGGATTTCCAGATAACCGCATTTAAGCTTCAGCCTTTCCTGGATGTGGCACACGATAGCTGGGATATGTGGAACGACTGGTGGGTCCGGAACAGTTTTCATCCCGCTGCCGTAACCGCTCCGCCCATCATGGCCCTGCTGATCCTGCTGATAGCCTGCTTTAATTTCACCAATACCTCCATCGCCTTTTCGAGTAAAAGACTCAAAGAGATCGGGGTCAGAAAGGTGGCCGGTGGTCACAGGAAACAAATCATCGCCCAGTTCATGGGTGAAAACTTTTTGCTGACCCTGCTGGGACTGCTGCTGGCCCTGTTTATAGCCAGGTTCCTGACATCCACCTATTCCGCGATGTGGGAGTATATGGACCTGGAGTTCAGTCTCCTGGACAACCCGGCCCTGGTTGTATTCCTGGTCCTCCTGCTTTTTTTTACTGCCTTTCTGGCAGGGGCCTATCCTTCCTTCTATATCAGCAAGTTCAACCCGGTGAATATCTTCCAGGACAAATTAAAAATAGGGGGCAAAAATGTGCTTACAGTGGTACTGTTGACATTCCAGATATCTATCTCTGTCATGGCTATCATCTCCGGGATAATCTACTGGCAGAATGCCCATTACCAGGATAATGTTTACATGGGGTATGACAAGGACCATATTATTGGCCTGCGTTTTAACAGTGTGGAAAGTTTCATTGCATTACGCGATGCGGTGAATACAAATCCCATGATCCTCTCTGTTGGTGAATCGGATGAACACATCGGGTGGGGAAATTACAGCCGGCCCATGGAATACAATGATATCAAGGAGGATGTTGCCTTACTGGATGTAGGGCATGGCTATTTTGAGACCATGGGACTCCAACTGATTGATGGGAGGATCTTCACCCGTGAATTTGAACAGACTGATAAGGGGAAATCCATTATTGTCAATGAACAGTTTATAAAGGATTTCGGGATAGAAGAGCCGATCGGGAAAAGGGTTGTCATGTCGGATACCGTCCCGCTATATATCATCGGCATCATGGCAGATTATTTCCCCTACGGCACCTGGGCTGAGATCCCTCCGACCGCCTTTCATTTCGTCCGTGAAAACCGACTCAGGTTCCTTACGGTAAAAACCGAGATTGAAAACCTGAAGCCTGTCAATGAGTACCTGGAAGAGGAATGGAAAAAAGTCATCCCGAATTTCCCCTACAGCGGTTTTTTCCAGGATTCACTGATGGATGAAGCCAGGCAGATCAATGAGAATATCAAGGATCTGTATATATTTCTTGGATTTATTGCGCTGATATTGTCTGCCATCGGGCTTTATACACTGGTATCCCTGAGTATTATCCGCCGGACCAAAGAGGTGGGTGTCCGCAAAGGAATGGGAGCATCCGTTCAGCAAATCATATTAAAGATAAGCAAGCCGTATGCGATCATCATTGCCATAGCCTCGGTGATCGGACTGTATGCCGGTTATAAATCCAGTGTGGTAATGATGGCAAGCATCTGGGAGATCTATACTGACCTCAACGCATATACATTCATTATCCCGGTGGTACTTATACTGCTTGTGGCCGCAGCCAGTATAGGCTGGAAGGTATACTCCGCAGCCTCCCGTAATCCAACCGAATCGCTGCGGTACGAATAGGACGGCATGTGTTTGGGGGTAGGTGTGCGCCTGGTTATGAGTACTAAAAAACCCGTCCCACAATTGCGGGACGGGCATTTCACTAATTAAGAGTTTATAATATTGCGGTTTATAAACTGACTTCCTTACTTTCTTTTACCGTATTGAACACCGCTTCAAGGTCATTTTCTATGGTATAAGAGACCATATCCTTATCCTGAACCGGCTTCTCACTCCTTGTATGAGTAACAATGGTGGTGATGAATCCAAACGCTGCCACCAGTACAACATATGTTAAGGGCTCGGTCCACTTCTTTATATTTTTTCCAGCTTTCATTTCCAATTTGTTAGGCTTGTTAGACACTAAATCAAATATCAATCGATGTGCCAAAAATTATATAACCCTTATAATCATTGATTTATAACTGAAATGAAAAGGATGAAAGCCTGTAAAACCGTATGAAACCGGACAGGAAGTGTCCGAATCCGGATAATTTTCGGATAAAAATATCTTTTTATTCTTATTCTAGTGGGATCAGGTATACATTCCGGAATTCGATAGGTGAACCTTCTGACTGAAGGGCAATCGGTCCGGACCTAAGGGTTGCTAACGTACCTTTATTCTGCAGTATGCCATTTACGATCAATTCGATATTGTCCCCGTCACAGGTTATCTCGTAGGTATTCCATTCGCCTGCCGGGCTTTCACTGCTTTCCTCAAATTTATTAGCAATCTTAAACCTGCTCTCTTCCGGTTTTATGATGTAGGTTGAATCGCCAACCGATATGCCTGCACCATGGCCGATCATTACGATGTCCCCGGCATTCGAGTTCATCAACTGGGCCTCGATACATAAGGGCCATTCTTCCAGGTTGGTTTCCTGCACGTGTAACAGCACACCACTGTTGGTCGGTTCCGTGGCCCATCTCCATTCCACATGCAGTTTATAATTGCTGTAGGAGTCCCTTGTGATAATATAACCATTGGGTACACCTGAAACCTGGATGATCCCATCCCCAACCTGAAATACCTCATCAACGTCCGCCTCTTCAAAAACCACTTTGTCCCAATTAATCAGGTCTTTCCCGTTAAACAATAATACTTTGTTATCCTTGGTACATGTTGACAAAAGGATACCGGACATTAACATGCCGATCAGCAGGAATTTGTTTTTCATTGACTTATTTTTTGATTAATCCCTAAATGTACCTTTAGATTTCAAAAAAACGAAATTTATTAACCTGTTTATGATGAAGGACTGGTCCGGTCCGGTAACCCAAATGGGATGCCGGACCGCTGCAGTACCCTGTTAATAGTGCAGTAATTTATCCCGGTAAAGTACACGCCTTCTGTCCCTGGTCCGGATCTCAACGATGTAAAGTCCCTGTTCAACATCACCCAGTGACCTTATAAATTGCTGCTGCCATGGTTCAATGACGTCTGTGATCACCATCTTTCCGGACAGGTCGTAGAGGGTAAATTGCATTTCTTCCGTGGGTGATTTTTCAAAATAGACATTAACCAGGTCCCGTGCCGGATTTGGATAGATCAATACCTGCGGCGGAGGCTCCAGCTCGTCAAACGTGGATACAGTGTATTGCGGATTTGTGGCTGCCTGGAGGATCTCCCGGGTATCATCATCCTGCATGAAAACCACAATAACAATACTGTCCTGGATCAATGGGAAAAATGGTGATGGATAAGTAAGGTCAGCGTATTCTGTCTCGCCTTTACTCCAGCCTTTACTTCCTAAATAGGTTCCTCCTGCATCGGGAAGCATCTTACGTGCCACATGCCGGAATACGGGGATGCCGTTGGTTCCCACATATTCCGGATCGTCTACCAACCTTTGAAGCACAATGGCATACAGCGTACGTTCCTTGCGAACCAGGTCCCTGAGTGCTTCCATTTCTATCGAGAATTTAAGTGAAGGAGTATACTGGGTGATTGTAATGGTCAATTTAAACTCAGGATCCATCAGGGATCTCAGTCTGATATCTTCCACACTGGGGAACTTCATACTTGAACTGAAATCATAAACCATCGGATATCCCAGCTGTTCATTATCAATACCCCCATCAAGAATGGCCATGGGAATACTTGTCACACCATAAATGGTTCCCCTGTTGTTGGCAGGAACCGGGTTTTCAAGGTAAAATATATCAGCCATGCTACCCATCGCATGATACTGTATATCAATAACGTCTGCCCTGACTTTATTCATGATCTCCATGATCACTGTATCGGTATCCGCACATTTTGGTATGTTGGCATTGGTGAAGTATTCCAGTACCGATAATCTGGTGCGTTGCCTGATATTGAAATTATCGAAGGCAAACCCATCGTTGTCCCCTGTTTCACTATCACCCATAGAGCCAAAGGCGATCCTGAACCTGACTTCTGGTTCCCCTGCCAGCTCATCAAGTCCGTGGGCTGATTCATACCAATGTTCATCTTCTGAACCACCTAATTCCCCGGTCCATCCTACAGATTTCCCGCCAATCTGGCCACCGATCGAAGGTACAATACTTTCCGAATAATACCATTCCAGGCCGCCATCATCTATGCCGCCTACATTACGCCATGGATTTCCATGACCAAGGGTATATTGCAACGTCGCACCTTCCCGGTCCTCCCTGAGGGAACGTTTTATATCGAGAGAAACCATGGGCCGGTAGAAATCTTCAAAATTGAAACAGGGTGAAACAACCCAGGAATTCTCCGGGCTCCTAACATCCGGCAGGGCAGTATACCAGGCCCGGTCCCCCGATGCAGCATCTTCAGGGAACTTATCCGGGTTGACAGGTTCAAAGGTCCAGCTATTCTGAGAACTCTTTGGCATTACTTCCCAGCCATGACTTTCAAGCTCAAAACCCTCAAAATATGATGAATCTTGATAAAGGAAGTAGGTCTTACTCAGGGTAATTTCCTTCTCGATAAAGTCAGTACAACCGGCATTTGAATGCACACCATAGGTTATCCTGTAAGTTCCAGCAGATGAAAATGAATAAGATAGTACCTTGCCGATGGTATCTGACCAGAAGATTTCTGTATCGGCACTGTCAATTTTCCAGGTCCATAAAATAACACTGTCAGGATAGTTCAATAGTTCTGTTCCAGTCATTAAAATGGGAGTCTCATCTGAATGGCAATCACTGCTCCAAATGAAATCAGCATCCGGTTTCTGATTGATGTCCATGGTCTTCCCAAAATGTTCATCACAATTGCCAATACTCACAGTCAGGCTGATTGTGTAAGTGCCCGTATCATTATAATAGTGAATTGGATTTTCCAGATCACTCCTGTTGTTCGTTCCGCTGGCAGGGTCACCAAAATCCCAAAGCCACCTCACTGATGCCCCGGTATCAGATCTGCTTTGAAACTGAACTACGCCTCCATTTACAGGTATGCAGGGCTCAACGGCAACGAATCCTGCATCCGGGGCGTCGTATACGATAAAATCAACAGAATCGCCGACCCGGCACTGTCTAGCAGATACATATTCATAAACCACTTTATTGGCACCCTGGAGAGCACGTGCGGGATCAAAGTAATAGTTGCCGGAATTGTTTACCACACCAGGACCCGTATATTTGTATCCACCCGTCATCCCATCATAGTTCCCATTCAGGTCAATGGGATCTTCATTCTGACAAAAATCCAGACTGGGCGGTTCATAGATTACTGCATCTTCAAGGTATTCGATGGTCAGTGGTTTTTCGATCTTAATAGGTGAACCGGTTGAATCTGTAAAACTATAATAGATCATCAAGTCCAGGTTTCCATCGTAAGCAAATAAATAGGGTCTGAGGATGGCCGTGTCATTGCCAAGATTCTCAAAGGCACCAGGTGGGTTTGGGTCAACGGAGAAGCTTCCCGTTGTACCTGCCAAGTTGAATCCTGTAACCAAAAGAGTTGAATCATAAAAACACACATCCAATTTTTCAAAACTGATGGTACCTAATCCGGAAACAACACGGACCTCTCTGATATGTGAAAAGATACATGAATGCTCATCGGTATAGACGTATTCTATCACATGAGGTGGGGAAGTCGCCGTATCTGCCTGGGATGGATTGAACGTCCAGGGAGATTCGGTTATGCCCTGACCAGTAAAATAGCCACCTTCCGGGGTATATTCCAGCACCACCGGCGGACTCTTCACATCATACTGTGAGTCGAGATTGGATATACGGATATCAGGCATCTGATGCACCGTGATAGAGGCCTCCCCTGCCCCTTCATTCCAGTTACCTGTTAAGTCAACGACCCGCTCAATGGTATAAATTGTAGGGATTTCAGGGGAAAAGAAAAATGTGTCAGTAGTTGCCATGCTGGTACGCTGAAAAGTGCTGCTTCCATCAGAAAAAGTCAGTTCCCATGGAGATCTTCCTCCAAGCAAAACGATGACACCGGTAGATTCACCTGCGCAGATCTCATCTTCTCCACTTATAATTGTTGCAGACGGCCTTTCAGTTATGATGGCCACATTGTTCGGATCAAGGTTGGTAAACGGAAGGCTGGTATTGGTATGTGGGACAGCATCTTGCAGCACAATATTGATGGCAAGATTCCCTCTCGTGACTGATCCATCATTTTCTTCCACCGTATATGAGTAACGGTACCTATTGTCGCCCAGATCAATGAATGTTAAGTGTGGAGGGGCCACATGGATATTATTTATCCAGGTATTTGGATTATTTCTGTACCCGGGCCGATCTGCCCTCACAGTTATCTCCAGCGTTTCACCGACAATTATGTCGTCATCGGTTGAACTTACATAAGCTTGTGTGATCACAGGCCTGGAGGCATCTATGCTCAAATTTACCGCGTCGACCTCTGTAAAAGGGGCACTTATGTTGCCTGCCTGATCTACGGCCTCCATAGACAATGTCAGTTCCCCTTGACTTACATCATTATCTCCTTCCTGTACGACATAACTCAAACGATATCTTCCTGATCCACTGGGTGTAATCTCTATAGATGAGTTGGATATGGGTACGTAATTTACCTGTGATGTTGGAGTGAAGGTATAATTCGATCCGTCTGCCTGGATCCATAAAATGATTTCAGACCCTATATCCTGCGCTCCTTCGGTAGAATATATATACTGGAACACAGGCCTGCTGGCATCAAGCAGGTCACTGTCCTGTATAATGGGATCAGTATAGATATTGCCAAGTATTTCACCATTCAACAACCGAACCTGTACAGGTATGTTTTCACCTGCAGGATAAGTAGGCAAATTTTCGATCACGGTAAAATAGGAAATGTATGTAGTATCATTAAGTCTGGTCAGGCCTGTTAATGGATGCCCTCCTATTACTGCAGCCGGAGCCAGGCTGTAAGTAAACCCCCGGTCATCCTCCACCGTTATCGTCACAGGTATCACATCGTCAATTTTCATGGTGTCATTGGGGATACTGAGGTTGGTTATCAATGGTTCCAGGCCATATGCTATGTTGATCGAACTGGTAGCCAGGTTTTCTGTTGACTGGACAAGGACATTATAATCAATCAAAATATGAAAATCAGGATAGTCAACATCAAAGTCTGTACCATCGAATTGCATTAGTAGTGTGGCACTGGTAGTGCTAGTTCCAGATACAGAAGCAATTTCGAGTCCCGGAGGATGATTCTGAAGTATAAAATGATCCGTTACTAGAGCACCCGGATCTGAAAAGGTCTCCTCCACCAGATAAATATACAATTCCCTGTCAACGAGATTGTATTCGTGCAAGAATGCATCCGAGGTCAGGTCAGCAACAGGATTCTCTACAATGGCCTGGATCGTAATTGCATTCGCAGAAAGAAACTCAGAGGATGTAAAGCGCAGTATGCTTGGATCTATACCAATTCTAACATTGGTAATATCAACATCAAAGTCTTGTCCCGCATACTGCATGGTAAGTTGCGCTTCGGTAGAAGATGAGATGGAAGCACTGGCTATGCTAAATCCCACAGGTTCGTTATCCAGGTCGAAATTGCCCGGATCTATAGATCCCGTTGTGTTAAAAACTTCATTCACAAGGGTAATCGTCAGTACACTCCCGTCAAGTGTATTCTCGATCAAAGTGTCAGGTTCCAGCGTGGCAGATTCAATATTGGCTATTATCAGTAGGGAAGGGATGGTTGTTAGATCAGTGGAAGACTGTAACAGCAAGGATTGATCAATGGTTATGGAGAAATCAGTTAAGTCTGTATCAAAATCACCCGGGGTAAATGCCAGGTCTAATACAGCCTTTATGGATGAAGCTGATACAATGCCTGCAATTGAAAGTCCACCCGGAGCATTATTCAGGGTAAAATCACCAGCCACCAATGATCCCGGATCAATAAAAGTTTCCTGGGTGAGATCAATGGTAAGGGTCCTTGCATCCAGTCTACGTTCCTCAAGGATTGAATCGGTACTAAGGGTAGCCTGCGGGATTTCTCCAAAAGCAGTAATTGTGAGCCTGTTCCCAGGGACCAGAACACCGGAAGATGTCTGGGCCAGGTCGGCTGCTGCTACGGTGATAAAGAAGATATCCGTATAGTCTATGTCAAAATCCCCTGCAAAGTCAAGAAATACCTCAGCCGATGTTGCACTATTTCGGGTTACAGATGTTATGGTAAGCCCTGCTGGATAATTGACTCCCTGGGTGCCCCCGAGTGCAAAATTTACGGCTTCTAATGGATCGTCAAAAGTTTCATTTATTAAGTTAATGATTACGGACTGGCCATCCAGGAGGGCCGTCTCATTCAGCCCAGGATCGCTCATGGTAGCAGATTCATCCAGGGAAGTTATGAGAATTGTACCCGTGGAAAGTGTTGCGCTTGACTGGGAAAGTACTGATGGATTTATGCTTATCGAGAAATTAGGATAATCAGTATCAAAATCACCCGGGATAAATTGCAGATCCAAAACGGCCCCGG
>Ga0111175_1053_pt1 | contig 22394 bp, 27 predicted proteins | sample DeeMarSWOR324_28_FD_80228 | JGI IMG/M metagenome (GOLD analysis project Ga0111175, IMG submission 80228) | Bacteroides sp. SM23_62
AGTACAGATCAATATCTACGAAGTCAAAAGGCCGGAACTGGATGCCACCATTGTAGCGAACAATATTGCTCGTCAGGTAGAGGGAAAGATCTCCTTCAGGAGAGCCATTAAAATGGCCATAGCCTCCACCATGCGGATGGGAGCTGAAGGGATCAAGGTGCTGATCAGCGGAAGGCTGGGAGGTGCAGAAATGGCCCGTTCCGAGATCTACAAGGAAGGCCGGATTCCCCTCCATACATTGCGTGCAGATATTGATTATGCCGTTTGTGAAGCACGCACCAAAGTTGGTGTGATCGGGATCAAGGTATGGATCTGTAACGGTGAGATCTATGGAAAGAGAGACCTTTCTCCCAACATCGGAGTGAAGAGTACAAAGCCAAAAGGTGGCGGGTATAAGAAAAGGCGGAAATAATATTAAGATAAAGCAGTATGTTACAACCGAAAAAAACCAAATACAGAAGGAGACAGAAAGGCCGGATGAAGGGGAACTCCCAGCGTGGCACAGGCTGTGACAAGGTATATGAAAAGAGAGGGTCAATTATGGATCCGGATCTTCCCTGACAAGCCTATCACCAAGAAGCCGGCAGAAGTAAGAATGGGTAAAGGGAAAGGTGCTCCGGAAGGATTTGTTGCACCGGTTACACCGGGTAGGATACTGCTGGAGATTGAAGGCGTCCCTTATGAGGTGGCCAAGGAGGCATTAAGGCTGGGTTCACAGAAATTTCCTGTACCCACGAAGTTTGTGGTCAGGCATAACTATGAGGAACAGCACTTATAATAAAAATCATCTAAAACGAATTTAATTATACGCATCGTGAAGCAATCAGAGATAATTGAATTAACGGATAATGAACTCCTGGAGAGGCTGGATAATGAAAAAGATTATCTGGCACGCCTACGGTTGAATCATGCCATATCCCCACTGGACAATCCCAACAAGATCGTGGTGGCCAGGCGGAATGTGGCAAGGTTGACCACCGAGGTGAACCGCCGGAACAAACAAACCCAAACAGCATCCGAGTAAAGATCATTTAGATAATGGAAAGAAATTTAAGAAGAGAACGTGTCGGCGTTGTGGTCAGCAACAAGATGGACAAATCCATTGTAGTGGCCGTTAAGAGGAAGGTAAAACATCCCATTTATGGCAAGTTTGTAAACAAGACCACACGCTTTCTGGCCCATGATAGAGAAAATACCTGCAACATAGGTGATACGGTAAAGATCATGGAAACCAGGCCATTAAGTAAAACAAAGAACTGGAGATTAGTTGAAATAGTTGAAAGAGCCAAGTAATCATGATACAACAAGAAAGCAGATGCGCAGTAGCAGATAACAGTGGTGCAAAAGAAGTTTTGTGCATCCGGGTATTGGGTGGCACCCGAAAAAGGTATGCTTCCATAGGGGATAAGGTCGTGGTGACTGTCAAGAGTGCCCTTCCATCGAGTGAGATAAAGAAAGGGACCGTCACCAAGGCGGTGGTAGTGAGGACCAGGAAGGAAGTAAGAAGGCCTGACGGGTCCTATATCCGCTTTGATGACAATGCTGTTGTATTATTGAACAACCTGGATGAAATCAGGGGCACGCGTATATTCGGTCCTGTTGCCCGTGAGTTGAGGGATAAGTATATGAAGATTGTTTCCCTTGCACCTGAAGTATTATAGTCATAAAAGATCGGAAAGATGAACAGGAAATTTCATGTCAAGCGCGGTGATACCGTTTATGTTAATGCCGGAGAATATAAAGGGCAGCAGGGCCGTGTACTGGAGATCATAACGAAGGATAAGAAAGCCATTGTGGAAGGCATCAATATGGTTTCGAAACATACCAAACCGAATGCGCAGTACCCACAGGGGGGTATTATTAAGAAGGAGGCGCCTATTCATATTTCCAACCTGATGGTTCTGGACGGATCTTCCGGCAAACCAACCAGGGTGGGACGAAGGCTCAGTAACAATGACAAACTGGTTAGATATTCAAAAAATTCTGGAGAGGAGATAAAATAATGGAATACGTACCATCATTAAAAACCAGGTATAAGGAGGAAATCATTCCTGCCCTGATGGAGGATTTCGGGTACAAATCAGTGATGCAGGTTCCCAGGCTCGAAAAGATTGTTCTTAACCAGGGAGTAGGCCAGGCTGTTGCAGATAAAAAGCTGGTCGATGTCGCACAGGAGGAACTCGGTCTTATTGCCGGACAAAAAGCAGTACAGACATTGTCTAGGAAAGATATTTCGAATTTCAAACTGCGGAAAAAAATGCCCATCGGGACCCGTGTAACCCTTCGCAGGGATAGGATGTATGAATTCCTGGAAAGGCTGATCAACGTGGCATTACCACGGATCCGGGATTTCAAGGGTGTAAATACGAAAATGGATGGACACGGGAATTTCACCATGGGGATCACCGAGCAGATCATTTTCCCGGAGATAGATATTGATAAGATCAGCAAGATCATGGGTCTGGAAGTCACATTTGTGACCACTGCGAATACAGACGAAGAATGCCTTGCGCTATTGAAAGAATTTGGGATACCATTTAAAAAACAATAAATCCATATGGCAAAAGAATCAATGAAAGCCCGTGAACTAAGGCGGAAAAAACTGGTTGATAAATACGCTGCAAAAAGGGCTCAGTTAAAAGCAGAAGGTGACTATATCGGTTTAAGCAGGTTGCCAAGAAACTCCAATCCAAACCGTTTGCATAACAGATGCAAACTCACAGGCCGGCCGAAAGGTTATATCAGGCAATTCGGGGTTTCAAGGATCACCTTTCGTGAGATGGCATCAGCAGGATTGATCCCCGGTGTCAAGAAAGCAAGCTGGTAGAATAATTAATAGATAAATTGATAATAAGATGACGGATCCTATTGCGGATTATTTAACAAGAATCAGGAATGCCATTATGGCAAACCATCAGGTGGTTGAGATCCCTGCTTCTAATATTAAAAAGGAGATCACAAAGATCCTTTATGAGAAGGGCTACATCCTCAGCTATAAATTTGAGAAGGATGAAAAACAGGGCATGATCAGGATTGCATTGAAGTACCACCCGGAAACCAAGGTTTCTGCCATCAAGGCCCTGGATCGTGCAAGTAAGCCAGGATTGAGAAAATATGCGAGTGCCAATCAACTGCCCCGGGTACTGAATGGTCTGGGAATTGCCATTCTATCCACTTCACAGGGTCTGATGACCGATAAGGAAGCCAGGAAAATCAACGTGGGGGGAGAGGTCCTTTGCTACGTATCTTAAAAAGGAGGAATTAAAATGTCAAGAATTGGATATTTACCGATAAACATACCTGAAGGGGTCAGCATTGAGGTCGATGACAATAATATGGTCGTGGTCAAGGGGCCAAAGGGAGAATTGTCCCAGCAGGTGAATACGGATATCCGTATAAAAGTGGAGAATGGCCAGATCAACTTTGATCGGCCCACTGAACAGCGGGAGCATAAAGCCATGCACGGGCTGTACAGATCCCTTGTCAACAATATGGTCATTGGCGTTTCACAGGGCTATGAGATCAAGCAGGAACTGGTGGGTGTCGGATTCAGGGCTGAAGCCAAAGGGCAGCGCCTGGAGATGAGCCTCGGATATTCACATGATGTTGTCATTGAACTGCCTCATGAGGTGAAGGTGGAAGCCTACACAGAAAGACGTGCCAATCCAATCATTACATTACGGAGTGCTGATAAACAATTACTTGGCCATGTGGCAGCCAAGATCAGGTCCCTGAGGCCCCCGGAACCTTATAAGGGCAAAGGGATCAAATTTGTTGGCGAACAATTACGCCGGAAGGCAGGGAAAGCTGCAAGTGTATAAACAGTAAATTAATATATAGAGATGGCTTTAACGAAAAGAGAAAGGAGACTGAAGATCAAGCAGCGGATCCGGAAACGGATCAGCGGGACCGGCGATCGGCCCCGCATGACCGTGTTCAGAAGCAATAAGCAGATCTATGTACAGCTGGTCAATGACCTGACCGGTGAAACGGTTGTTTCAGCCTCTTCAAAAAATAAGGAGATAGCCGATCAAAAAAACATCAATAAAAGCGAACAGGCCAAACTGGTAGGGAAACTTGTTGCTGAGAGATCATTGGCCAAAGGAATTAAAACGGTAGTTTTTGACAGGAACGGCTACCTCTACCACGGCCGGATCAAGCTGCTGGCAGAGTCTGCCAGGGAAGGTGGATTAAAATTTTAAAAAACATGACAACAAGTATCAGAAGAGTAAAAACAAGTGACCTGGAACTGAAGGACAGGCTGGTTAGCATTCAGCGGGTAACGAAGGTGACCAAGGGTGGAAGGACCTTTAGTTTCTCAGCCATTGTTGTGGTTGGTAATGAAGATGGGATCGTCGGACATGGACTGGGCAAGGCCAATGAGGTTACAACAGCCATTGCCAAGGGGATTGAAGATGCCAAGAAAAACCTGATCAAGGTGCCCATTTACAAGGGAACCATTCCCCATGAACAGCTGGCCAAATATGGCGGAGCTTCAGTATTTATCAAGCCTGCTTCAGGTGGAACGGGAGTCAAGGCTGGTGGAGCTATGCGCGCTGTACTGGAGAGTGTGGGGGTGAAGGACGTGCTGGCCAAGTCAAAAGGCTCCTCAAACCCGCATAACCTGGTCAAGGCGACTTTCAGGGCCCTGATGGAATTGAGGGATGCCAGCCTGGTCGCAGAGCACCGCGGTGTTTCTATGGATAAAGTTTTCAATGGGTAAGGACCCTTTTAACAGAATAAAAATGGCAAAGATCAGGATTACACAGACAAGGAGCAGGATTGGGAGTACAGCCAGGCAGAAAAGGACCCTGGATGCACTTGGATTGAGGAAGATGAACAAAACGGTGGAAGTGGAAACCAGTCCCCAGATACTTGGCATGGTAAACAAGGTAAAACACCTTGTGAGAGTTGAAGAAGTTTAAATCAAGTTTTCAATAAAGAAAATATGGATCTAAGTAATTTAAAACCGGCAAAAGGCTCTGTAAAGAAGGACAGAAGGCTGGGAAGGGGACAGGGATCCGGTAAGGGAGGTACGGCTACGCGTGGTCACAAGGGACAGAAATCAAGGTCGGGATATTCCAAGACCATTGGATTTGAAGGTGGACAAATGCCGCTTCAACGCCGTGTTCCCAAGCATGGTTTCAAGAATATCAACAGGAAGGAATACAAAGCTGTGAATCTGTCGACCCTTGAAGAGCTTGCCGAAAAGAAGAAGCTGACAAAAATTGATGTACAGACGCTCATTGAAGCCGGACTGGTTTCACGGAACGGCCTGGTCAAGATCCTGGGCAATGGGAAGCTTACCAGGAAACTGGATGTGAAAGCACATGCCTTCAGCGCTTCAGCCCAGAAAGCCATAGAAGAACTCGAAGGTTCCATCGAAAAAATATAATTGAATGAGGCAGTTTATAGATACCATAAGGAATATCTGGAGAATTGAAGACCTGCGGAAAAGGATCATCTATACCCTGGGCATACTGCTGGTTTACAGGCTTGGTTCCTACATTACACTGCCCGGGATCGATCCTACCCAGCTGTCAGGATTAAAGCAGCAGACAGCCAGCGGGGTACTCGGTCTGCTGGATATGTTCTCGGGTGGCGCATTTTCCAATGCCTCGGTATTTGCACTGGGCATCATGCCCTATATCTCAGCCTCCATTGTGGTACAGCTGCTGGGGATTGCCGTCCCCTACTTCCAGCGACTGCAGAAAGAAGGAGAAAGCGGACGCCGGAAAATCAACCAGATCACCAGGTATCTTACGGTATTTATTCTTGTCTTACAGGCCCCCAGTTACCTGGTTAACCTGCATGCACAGATCCCGGAAACAGCCTTTGTGATAAAAGGTGCTTTCTTTACGGTCTCCTCGGTGATCATACTTACAGCCGGGACCATGTTCGTGATGTGGCTGGGAGAAAGGATTACCGATCGCGGGATCGGCAACGGAATTTCCCTGATCATCATGATCGGGATCATTGCCAGGCTGCCATTTGCCACCGTGGCAGAGTTCGGGGCCAGGCTGGAGCAACAGGGGGGTGGACTCGTAGCCTTCCTCGTTGAGATCCTGGGAATGTTTGTTGTCTTTATGATGACAATCCTGCTTGTTCAGGGTACGCGGAGAATACCGGTACAATACGCCAAGCGTATCGTCGGCAATAAACAATACGGGGGTGTGCGTCAATATATTCCCCTGAAGGTAAATGCCGCAGGTGTAATGCCCATTATCTTTGCCCAGGCATTGATGTTTGTGCCCATGACAATTGCAGGGTTTGCAAAATCAGATACAATGACAGGAATTGTTGGTGCATTTATGAATTTCAATGGATTTTGGTATAATCTTGTTTTTGCTATCCTGATCATCCTGTTTACCTATTTTTATACGGCAGTAACGATCAATCCGACACAGATGGCCGAGGACATGAAAAGGAATGGAGGCTTTATCCCGGGTGTAAAACCCGGACGGAAGACAGTCGAGTTCCTCGATACCATTATGTCAAGGATCACTTTACCCGGATCAATTTTTCTGGCATTTGTGGCCATCCTGCCGACCTTTGCAAGCCTGGCCGGTGTCAACAACCAGTTTGCACAGTTCTATGGGGGGACCTCCCTGCTGATCCTTGTTGGTGTGGTACTGGATACGCTTCAGCAGATTGAAAGTCACCTGCTGATGAGACATTACGACGGACTTATGAAATCAGGCCGTATCAAAGGCAGATCTGGCGGAGCGGTTTCTTCCATTTAGGATTTGCTAAGCGTTCTTTGATGATATTAATAAAAACAGCGGAAGAAATTGAATTGCTGAGGGCCAGTAATCTGCTTGTATCAAGAACACTGGCTGAAGTGGGCAAGGCAATCAAACCAGGGGTGAACACCCTGAAGCTGGATAAAATAGCAGAGGAATACCTGAGGGACCATGGAGGCATACCGGGTTTCCTTGGATATAACGGGTTTCCGGCCACCCTCTGCACTTCCAGGAATGATGAAGTGGTGCACGGAATCCCATCTGCCAGGGAATTGAAAGATGGGGATATCCTTTCGGTGGATTGCGGTGTAAAACTGCATGGATATTTTGGCGATTCAGCCTATACCTTCCCTGTGGGTGAACCCAGCGAAGATTACCGGTCGCTGATGGTCCAAACCAGGGAATCGCTGTTCAAAGGAATAGAAGTGGCTGTGGCGGGCAATCGGTTGGGAGACATTGGATATGCTATACAAAGCCATGCTGAGAAAGCAGGATATTCCGTTGTCAGGGAGATGGTTGGCCATGGTCTGGGGAAAAACCTTCATGAAGAACCGGAGGTACCCAATTACGGGAGAAGAGGAAGTGGCATCAAACTGAAGGAAGGAATGGTTATCTGTATTGAACCGATGATCAATATGGGAACCAGATTCATTGAGCAGGATAAAGATGGCTGGACCATCAGGACAACTGACAGGAAACCTTCTGCACATTATGAACTGGCGGTTGCTATAACCAAGGGAGAAGCAGATGTTCTCTCAACGTTTGAGTATATTGAAAACTAATTAAATAAAATACCGAAAAATGGCAAAACAACCATCCATTGAGCAAGATGGAACCATTACCGAAGCATTGTCTAATGCCATGTTCAGGGTGGAGCTGGAAAACGGGCATGTGATCACGGCTCACATATCCGGCAAAATGCGCATGCATTACATTAAGCTTTTGCCGGGGGACAGGGTCAAGGTGGAGATGTCACCCTATGACCTGACTAAAGGTAGAATTACATTCAGATATAAATAAAATAAATAATGAAAATACGTGCATCTGTAAAGAAAAGAAGCGCCGATTGCAAGATCGTCCGGAGAAAGGGCAGGCTATATGTCATCAATAAAAAAAATCCGAAGTTTAAACAGCGTCAGGGATAAAATATTGTATCTTTGCAAACCATTTTATAATATATAATTAATATGGCTAGAATTGTAGGAGTTGATTTACCGAAAAACAAGCGTGGAGAAGTCGGTCTCACCTATATCTACGGAATCGGAAGAAGTTCCGCCCAGAAGATCCTGGATGAGGCCGGGATCGACCGGAATACAATGGTAAAAGACTGGACAGATGACCAGCTTTCCAAGATCCGTTCCATCATTAACGATAACCTGAAGGTGGAAGGGGAATTGCGTTCATCCGTACAATTGAATATCAAACGCCTTATGGATATAGGTAGCTACAGGGGGATCCGACACAGAATCGGATTGCCTGTGAGAGGACAGAGTACGAAGAATAATGCACGGACCAGGAAAGGCAGAAGAAAAACGATTGCGAACAAGAAAAAAGCAGCAGCTAAGAAATAAGGTATGGCAAAAAAAACAGGAACATCCAGAAAAAGGATCGTCAGGGTAGAACCATCAGGGCAGGCGCATATACACGCCTCATTCAACAATATAATTATTAGCCTGACCAATAATTCAGGACAGGTAATCTCATGGTCATCTGCCGGGAAAATGGGTTTCAAAGGTTCCAAGAAAAATACGCCCTATGCAGCGCAGATGGCTTCCCAGGATTGCTCGAAAATAGCATATGATCTGGGACTTAGAAAAGTCAAGGTATATGTGAAAGGACCCGGATCAGGAAGAGAATCTGCTATCCGCACCATTCATTCAAACGGCATCGAGGTGACCGAGATCATTGATGTAACCCCATTGCCACACAATGGCTGCCGTCCGCCAAAAAGAAGAAGAGTATAAGTTTCAGTGAGAATCAGACAAAATTAAATTCAGATGGCAAGATATATAGGACCGAAAACGAAGATAGCCAGGAAGTTTGGTGATCCTATCTTTGGATCTGACAAGATCCTTGAAAAGAAGAATTACCCTCCCGGAATGCATGGTAACAACAAGAGAAGAAGAAAGCAGTCGGAATACGGTATCCAGCTGAAAGAAAAACAAAAGGCCAAGTACACCTACGGTATTCTGGAAAGGCAATTTGCCAATCTCTTTGAAAAAGCACAGCACAGTAAAGGAATCACGGGGGAAGTATTGCTGCAATTGCTTGAATCACGGCTTGACAATGTAGTCTACAGGATGGGAATAGCTCCCACACGCGCCGGCGCAAGACAGCTTGTATCCCACAGGCATATTACCGTGAACGGTAAAACAGTAAATATTCCATCCTATATCCTGAGACCTGGGGATATCATTGGTATCAGGGAAAAATCCAAATCGTTGGAAGTGATTGCCGATTCCATGAGCGGATCACACAGATCTGCGTCACCCTGGCTGGAGTGGGATTCCTCACAGATGGCCGGCAAATTCCTGAACCGGCCGGAAAGGGAAGAGATACCGGAAAATATCAAGGAACAACTGATCGTAGAATTGTATTCAAAATAGAATCATAATAAAATATTTATGGCTGTATTAGCTTTTCAAAAACCGGACAAGGTCATAATGGTTGACTCGGATGAATATTATGGAAAATTCGAGTTTCGTCCACTGGAACCGGGTTACGGTATAACTGTTGGAAATTCATTGCGGAGGATATTGCTTTCCTCACTTGAGGGATATGCTATCACCACTGTCAAGATCGAAGGAGTAGAACATGAATTTTCAACCATTACCGGTGTCATCGAAGATGTCACCGAAATCATCCTCAACCTGAAACAGATACGGTTCAAAAACCAGATCGACGACGTTGATGATGAGAAGATAATGGTAACCATCACGGGACAGGAAGAATTTAAGGCAGGAGACCTGAATAAGTTCTTAAGCGGTTTCCGCGTATTGAATCCCGAACTGGTTATCTGTCACATGGAGGAAGATGTAAAACTTCAGATTGAGATGACCATCAATAAGGGCAGGGGATACGTACCTTCTGAAGAAAATAAGCCCATGGATGCAGAATTTGGACTGATTTCCATGGATTCCATATTTACACCTATCAAAAACGTACAATATTCCATAGAGAATTACAGGGTTGAGCAGAAAACGGATTATGAGAAACTCATCGTTGAGATCATGACCGATGGTTCCATACATCCCAAAGATGCGCTGAAGGAGGCAGCCAAGATCCTGATATACCATTTCATGCTCTTCTCCGATGAGAAGATTACACTGAATTCAGATGAGAAATTTGCCAATGAAGAGTTTGATGAGGAAATTTTGCATATGCGGCAACTGCTGAAGACAAAACTGGTTGACCTGGATCTCTCCGTTCGCGCCCTTAATTGCTTGAAAGCTGCCGAGGTTGAGACGTTGGGCGACCTGGTTAAATTCAACAAGAACGACCTGTTGAAATTCAGGAATTTCGGCAAAAAATCCCTGACTGAACTCGATGAATTGCTTGTCAGCATGAACCTGAATTTCGGGATGGATATCAGCAAGTATAAATTAGACAAGGATTAAGCCAAATGAGACACCGAAAGAAATCGAATCATCTGAGCAGGACAAGTGCGCACAGGAAAGCAATGCTTGCCAACATGGCATCCTCTCTTATTTTACAAAAACGAATTACCACGACAACTGCAAAAGCCAAAGAACTCCGTACATTTGTGGAACCGATCATAACACGTTCGAAAGAAGATTCCACCCATTCCAGAAGAATGGTCTTCAAGAATTTACGTGATAAATATGCCGTGTCAGAATTATTCAGGGAGGTGGCAACCAAAGTCGGTGAAAGACCGGGTGGCTACACCCGTATCATCAAGCTTGGGAACAGGCAGGGGGACAATGCTGATATGTGTATCATTGAACTCGTTGATTACAATGAGAACCTGCTGGCTGAAAAAGCTGCGGCCATCAAGCCCAAATCAACCAGGCGCAGAAGGGGAGGCAAAAAGAAAGAAACCGGCGAGGATACCGGTGCTGTTGTAACCGCAGATGCTTCAGAAACTGAAGCAGGCGTTGCAGAGGAGGAAGCCCATGAACCGGAAGCTAAAACTGAAGCCAGGGCTGAAGATGCTGATACAACTGAAGCAAAGGCAGAGGAAGCCGAAGAAACTGGAGAAACCCTAGAAGCCAAGCCTGAGGAGGATGAAGACAAAGAGGAGAAAAAAGAAGAATAATTAGCATAAATTTCTTATGAATCAGGAGAGGGATAAAGGATTTTTATATACTTTATCCCTTTTTTATTGAGTTCCATAAAATCATTAACCTAAAATATATGTAAAAATGGCACAAATCATTAGTGTACAAGCAAGAGAAGTCCTCGATTCCAGAGGTAATCCAACCGTTGAAGTAGAAGTATATACCGAAAGTGGTATCGTTGGCAGGGCAATTGTTCCTTCCGGGGCATCCACCGGTGTTCATGAAGCTGTCGAACTTCGTGACGGGGATAAGGGCCGTTACCTGGGCAAGGGTGTGTTGAAAGCGGTTGAGAATGTAAACAAGATTATCAATGAGGAAATCTGCGGCATGTTTGTCACTGACCAGAACGAGATTGATGCCAAAATGATTGAGCTGGATGGTTCGGAGAACAAAGGCAATCTCGGTGCCAATGCCATCCTCGGCGTGTCTCTTGCATGTGCCAAAGCCGGTGCGCAGTATACCGGGCAGCCTCTGTTCCGTTACATCGGTGGAGTAAATGCCAATACCCTGCCCATTCCCATGATGAATATTCTTAATGGCGGACAACATGCTGATAATAAGATTGATATTCAGGAATTTATGATTATGCCGGTAGGAGCCCGTAATTTTTCGGAAGCCTTGAGGATGGGAGCCGAGATTTTTCACAACCTTAAGGCTGTCCTCAAAACCAAGGGACAATCAACGAATGTGGGTGATGAAGGAGGATTTGCACCCAACCTGGGATCTAATGAAGAAGCCATTGAGGTAGTCATCGAGGCCATCCAGAAAGCCGGATACAAACCCGGGGAGGATATCTGTATTGCCCTTGATGCTGCCGCATCCGAGTTCTATAACAAGGAGAAAAACCTATATCAGTTTGAATCAACCGGCCAGGAAATGACCTCCGCCGAAATGGTCAGTTACTGGAAGGAATGGACAGACAAATACCCTATCGTTTCCATAGAAGATGGATTGGATGAGGATGACTGGAAGGGATGGCATGAGCTTAACAAGGCCATCGGTGATAAAGTACAGCTGGTTGGAGACGATCTGTTTGTTACAAACGTAAAAAGATTGCAGCGCGGGATCGATGAAGGTTCTGCAAATTCAATCCTGATCAAGGTGAACCAGATCGGAACCCTTACCGAGACCATTAATGCAGTCCAGCTGGCCACCCAACATTCTATGACCTCTGTAATCTCTCATCGTTCTGGTGAAACAGAGGATACCACCATCGCTGATCTGTCGGTGGCGCTGAATACCGGCCTGATCAAGACAGGTTCTGCTTCAAGGTCTGATCGTATTGCCAAATATAACCAGCTGCTTCGTATTGAAGAATTGCTGGGTACTTCTGCAAGGTATCCTGGCAAGGATTTTAAGTTTCTGAAGTAAGAATATCACCAGCAGATTCATGTTCATTAATTAAACTCTCAATAAAATGTCAAGTCTTAAGGAAAAATTATTTGAAAAAATCAAAGAACATCGTCCCAGAACCCTAAAACTTATGCAGGAGCATGGTGATGTCATCGTGGATGAGGTGACCATTGCCAAGCTTATAGGGGGTATGCGTGGACTGAAATCCCTGGTTACGGATATCTCTTACCTGGATCCACAGGAAGGGATACGTTACAGGGGTTATACCCTGCCCGAGATATTTGAACGTCTGCCCAAACCGGCAGGAGCGGAAAGCCCTTATGTGGAAGGTTTATTCTACCTGTTGCTTACTGGTGATATGCCGACTGATGCGGAAATCAGTGATGTAATCGATGAATTTCGCACGCGAAGCGAACTTCCTGACTATGTCTACAAGGTCATCGATGCTTTTCCGTCCAGCAGTCCCCCAATGGCCATATTTTCTGCAGCAATCCTGGCCCTCAGCAAGGAATCCCTTTTCAACGAGCAATACCTTGCCGGCATATCAAAACAGGATTACTGGGACCCGACCTACGAGGATGCATTGAACCTGGTCTCTAAATTGCCTGAGATGGGGGCCTATATATATGCAAAATTGTACAAGGATGGCAAGCATATCCAGCAGGATCCAGACCTGGATATGGGTGGTAATTTTGCTCATATGATGGGTCAAAAACCTCCATATGATGATGTATCAAGGATGTATTTCATACTGCATGCCGACCATGAAAGTGGAAATGTCAGTGCACATACCGGTCACCTGGTGGCCAGTGCACTCTCCGACATTTACCTCTCGATTTCTGCCATGATCAATGGACTGGCGGGTCCTTTGCATGGCCTGGCAAACCAGGAGGTGCTGCGCTGGTTACAGGATCTGAGGAACAAAATGGACGGAAAGGTCCCCTCTGAAGAGGAAATGAAACAGTTCGTTTGGGATACGCTGAATGCCGGACAGGTGATCCCGGGCTTCGGGCACGCCGTTCTTCGTAAAACAGATCCAAGGTATACTGTACAGCGCGAATTTGCCCTTAAGCATTTGAAAGAGGATGAGCTCTTCCAGTATGTGGATATGCTTTACAAGGTTGTACCACCCATTCTTCAGGAACATGGTCATGCCAAAAATCCCTGGCCAAATGTAGATGCTCATTCGGGAATGATTCAGTGGCATTACGGGATAACCGAATATGATTTCTATACCGTACTGTTCGGGATTGGAAGAGCCTTAGGGATCACAGCTAATATCATATGGGACAGGGCCTTGTTGTATCCTCTGGAAAGGCCCAAATCTCTCACTACCCAGATGCTGGAGGACCTTGTTAAGAAGGCCGTCAAGGGCGCCTGATCATCGGCCGGCATTGGTAAAGAGGGTAATAAATGTTATTTTAGCTACCCTGTATGCTCAAACACCGCAATATACCCTATGCCGTCTGTCTTTTCATCTGCGGATTGCTGACAACCTTCAACCCGGCTGCACAGACCGCTGAGTTATATGGAGATCTGTTCACCGCACAATCCGGATTGAGCCAGTCAAGGGTCCATACGATCCTGCAGGATTCCCTGGGTTTTTTGTGGATCGGGACCCAGGACGGGTTGAATAAATATGATGGTTACTCCTTCGATCATTTCCGGTACCAGCCCGATGCCGTTTCCCTGTCAAACAATAACATCCGCTGCCTTGAGGAAGGGAGGAATGGAATTCTCTGGGTAGGTACGGATTATGGCCTGAACAAGCTCAACAGGCTGGGTGGCTATCATTGGACCTACCTTATTCCCGGGAACAGTGATTCTGCCAACTATGAGAAACCTGCCATATATGATGTACTTGAGGACGACGATGGCTATGTCTGGATCAGGACAGAAAGAAGGCTCGAAATGCTTGATCCTGAAACCAGCCAGTTTACCTCATTTATACTTTATTATGATGAGCAAAATCCTGCAGGTTATCCGGTTGCTTCTTCCATGGTGGAAGACAGTGACGGGCAGATCTGGATCGGGACCAAGGACGGGCTCCAGGTCTTTGATAAGGCATCGCAAAGCATTATCCGCTATTCGGTTTCCAACAACACCGGATTGAAAAGCGATAATATCAGGGTACTGTACATTGATCCGCAGGATCAGATCTGGATTGGCACTGATGATGGATTGTATCTTTATAACCATCGGGACAGTGTATTTATAAATGTAGCAGATTCCATTCCCGACCTGGAAGGGATCGATGTATATTCCCTGGCCGGCAGCAGTAAAGGTACCATCCTGGCAGGGACAGACCGTGCCTTGATAGCAATTCAACCCGATCTTTTTGATGCCCAGATATATACTTCCTTTAACCGGGATGAACTGCACACTCCCTTTACGAGTATCTTCACCATTTTTGAAGATGCTTCTGAGATAATGTGGTTGGGGACTTTTGGAGGATTGGTAAAAATCGATCAGAAACAGCGTAAATTCCAGGTGATCAATCAGCGTAACCCCTTGATCAGGGGATTATCCTCCTATATGATCTCCAGTATTTACCAGGAAGAAAATGGTGATCTCTGGCTGGGTACGAGTGGCAGGGGACTGAACCTTGTCAGTAAGGAAAAAGGTTATGTTACCAGGTATGCAAGAAATGCCGGACCAGGCAGGAGGCTTATACACGATCATATTTATAAGGTATACAGGGACAGGTCAGGCAGCCTGTGGATAGGAACGGGAGACGGGGTAAATGTCATGAAGGCCGGATCAAAACAGTTCTACCGTTTTTGTGACAGGGAACCACGTATATCGTGCGGATACTTTAACGCGCAGCAGGTTAATGATATTCTCGAGGATTCAAGCGGGAAGATTTGGTTCGCTGCGTCCAACGGCCTGCACATTTACGATCCTGAAGAGGGACATATAAGAAGCCGCAACCTGATTTATAATGGTGCTGAAATGCTGGCCCTGCAGGACGTTTATTGTTTGTTGGAGGATCACCGGGGCTGGATATGGGTTGGATCCTCTGTAGGCCTGATAAAATTCCTCCCACAGGAGGAAAAGCATGAGGTTTTCCAGGCCGGTATATTGAACCAGTCTTCCAATATCAATAACAATACAGTCCTTTCACTGCTGCTTGATACCAAGAACCAGCTCTGGATAGGTACTGCATCCGGACTGAACCGGTATAATCCTGAAGATAATACCTTTACCTATTTCTCTGATCCGGTGGAATTGGGTGAACTTAGAATATATGGTATGCAGGAAGACGGAAGCGGGAATTTATGGTTGAGTTCCGACCGTGGACTGTCCAGGTACGATCCGAAAGTGGAATCCTTCATCCAGTATGGTTCATCGGATGGATTACAGAACTACGAGTATCTGCCTGGCTCCTGCTACCGCGATAGAGAAGGCAGGTTGTATTTCGGCGGTATATCAGGACTGAATATATTTCATCCGGATTCCATTGTTTACAATTCCCATAAACCACGTCTGTCATTCACGCAGTATATTAAGAGACGTGAACAGGGAGGGGGTTCCAAACCGATTTCCCTCGACAGGGTATCAACCGTCATTGTTTCACGTGGCGTACAAATTATTACCATCCAGTTTTCAGCACTGGAATTCACAGCGCCTGAAAGGAACCAGTATATGTATAAACTGGTCAGGAAAGATCAGGACGGCCTGTGGATACATATAGGAGAGCAGCATTTTCTAACCCTGGTCAATCAAAGTCCCGGCACCTATACCCTCAGTGTTAAAGGATCAAATAATGACCTGGTATATTCGGATGATGAGATCCAGCTTGAAATCGTTATCCCTTACCCCTTCTGGAGTAAAAAACTGGCCATTGCTATTTATGTCGTCTTGGGTATTCTCCTTATCATGCTGGCCATTCAGATCAGGACAAGCAGCCTGAGAAGGGCCAACCGGATGCTCCGGGAGAAAGAATTATCTGCCAAGGAAATATCGAGGCAAAGAGAAGAGCTGGCCCTGAAAAATAAAAATATCACAGACAGTATCCTGTATGCCAAGCGGATCCAGATCGCCCTGTTGCCATCTTCTGAAAGTTTCAGGACTATCTTGCCGGATTCCTTTGTGCTTTTCAAACCAAAGGATATTGTCAGCGGGGATTTCTACTGGATAAACCAGCACGGCAACAAGATCTATGTTGCGGCCGTGGATTGTACAGGACACGGGGTACCCGGTGCGTTTGTATCCATCATAGGTTTTGAATTATTCAGAAAAATAACGGCCAGTAAACAGGGCAGCAACCCGGCCATGATCCTGGATACACTGAACGAGAATTTTTCCGAGATTTTCTCTGATGGAGAACAGGTTTACCTGAATGACGGAATGGATCTGTCCCTGTGTATTCTTGATATGAAGGAAAAATCCCTGGATTATTCAGGTGCATTTAACCCATTGTATCTCATTCGTAATGAAACCGTTATAGAGGTTAAGGCAGACCGGTTCTCCGTCGGTGCGGATGTTCATTTCTCTGCTGAACGAAAGCTGTTCAAAAGCCATAAGATATATCTTCAGAAAAATGATGTGATCTATATTTTCTCAGATGGGTATGCCGACCAGTTTGGCGGACCTGAAGGGAAGAAATTTAAATACCGCAGGTTCAGGCATCTGCTGCTGACCATCCACAAACTGCCAATGGAGAAACAACGCTCCATTCTTGATGCCAGCATAGAAGAGTGGAAGGGTGGCATGGACCAGGTGGATGATATGCTTGTCATTGGGATCAAGCCGTAAGTGCGCTGACCCCGGCTGGCTAGACATCCACAGATTTTGCCAGAAGTGCCTTCATTTTATCCACCAGTAAATCAACCTGGAATGGCTTGCTGATATAATCATCCATTCCTACTGCGAGACAGGCTTCACGATCGCCGGCCATGGCATTTGCCGTGATGGCAATGATGGGTGTGTAAGAGTTTGAACTGGTCTCTATCTCCCTGACTTTTTTCGTGGCAAGGAATCCGTCCATGACCGGCATCTGGATATCCATTAAAATGAGGTCGTAATTTGTTGTCCCGAACTTATCCAGTGCTTCCTTGCCGTTCAAGGCAAGATCGATGTTCTTGACAAGGGGTTCAAGGCTTAATACAACAATCCGCTGGTTGATCAGATTATCTTCAACCAGCAGGATATTTGCATCCTTCAAATCCACCTTCTTGGTTGTCCTGATGTCATCTACACCGAAGTACGTTCCTTTGGCTCCCTTTTTAAGTTTCTTATTGCTCTTTTCGAATTCCAGGTCAAAGTTGAAAAGGGTATGATCTTCAAAGGTCTCAGTAACAAGCTCGCCTCCCAGGATATCCACAAATTTTTCAGGTATGCTCAGATCCATCTCCTCTAATGGTACCGGCAACTTACACTTCACACTGGTTCCGGCTTCCCTGGCCTTCCCCGCTGGTTTCGGGGCCAGGCAGGCCATTATTTTAAATCTGAGCGTAAGCTTTGCATCTGTTTCCCGGTAGTTGAAGATTTTGATCTGAATGTTCATCTGATGATTAGCCTGACCAAGCTTAAGGATGTTTTCGACCAGGTTCAGGAACAATTGCTTTATCCTGATTGGATCACCCATGACCTGGTTGGAGAGGGTGGCATCCGGTTCCAGGGTGACATTCAATCCCTCGTATTCCGTGGCAGAAAACAACTGCAGGATATTCTCAATAGCGGATGCCACATCAAAAGAAATGCTGGCCTCTCTCACACTTTGAAGGTCTATATTGGATACTTTGACAATGTTATTGACGGCTTCAACGAGGTTATTGGTTGACGCTAGTATGGTATTGATAAGATCGCTTTGTTCGTCAGTCAGTTGGGATTTGCTGACCAGGTTGCTGACCAGGGTAATGTTGTTCAGAGAGGTCCTTAACTGGTGGGAAAGTTTTGATATGAATTCGTCTCTGGAGCGGGACTCAAAATTGGCTTCCTCAAGTGCTTTGTCCAGTTTCTGGACATTAAATATACGCAGGTATTCAAACGCATATATCAGTATATAAATACCCAGGTAGGCAAACAGATACCTCGTACTGAATGTAAATTCATAATCAACCTGCACAAATGGGAACCCGCCATACAGTACAAGCGCTGATAAGACCATATAAACCAGCGAGGCTATGCTGCCCCGTTTAATGCCAAGCAGGATCAAGGCAATGACAGGGAAGGTCAATCCCCATAAATAGCCTGACCCATTGGTACCTCCCTGGATGAGGATGACCAGGAGCAACACGGCCATCAGTCCAAGTAAAAATCCTACGGCATGCTGTATCCGTTGTGTCCTTACAAGGTAAATAGTATTGAAAAGGGTGAGCAGGCTGGCGGTAAAAAGGATCAGGGAGAGCCAGTAAAGCTGGTTAAAGAGCGCCGTGAATGCAAATCCGACAAAGAAAACGATGCCCAGGGAACTGAATATATTGGTTAACAGGATGCGGGATTGTATCTGAGGGTCTGTTTTTTCGTTTAATCCGAAAGAGAAAAATTTAAGTATTTTCTCTTGAGTAAGCATGAATTCGTGGATTTTTTATGCGTAAATTTGCAGGTGGCTGATAAACAGATTTGTTTATAAATATACATAAAAAAACAATCTGCGCGAAAAGCCCTATGTGATTCTTGTCATATCAGATAATACCCATAAAACTGGTACGTTGTTTGTACTGATATGATTCATTAAAAGAACGATTTATGATTATGGATAAGATGAGATACAAGCCTTGGGGGTTTGTGCTGGCAGTATTTGTCATCTGGTTCATGCCTGCGGGCATATTCTCTCAGCTGGGACAGGATACCCTGAATATGATCAAATATACACCGGAGTTTAAATTCCGGGAAGGAATATTCCTCAATCACATGCAGGTAAGGAATAATGCTCCCATTCCCAAATCCAGGGTCATCACCAATGTAGATTATGATGACAGGGAGTATTACACCAAGGTACTTGAAAACAAGAATCTGCTGTTTTACGATCATCTCGGGATGAAGCAGGAAGTGAGATCAAAGGATGTTTGGGGATTCAGCAGGAACGGGATCCTGTATGTGGCCATTGATGATAAATATCACAGGATCACCATAGTAGGGAGGATCTGTCACTTTGTTGCAACGGTTACTACCTATGACTCAAGATATTATGACCCCTATTATTACAATCCCTACGATTATTATTATCGTTATGGAAGGTATCCCACAAATTATGCTTCCTCGGAAATGAGACAATACCTGCTTGATTTTGACAGTGGGAAAGTATTTGACTATGATGTACAGGCCCTCGAAGTCCTGTTAATGAAAGACCCGGAACTGCATGATGAGTTTTCCCAGCTGAGTAAAAAGAAAAGGCGGCAATTGAAATTCTTGTACCTCAGGAAATTTAATGAACGAAATCCTCTATACATACCCAAAATTTAACATTTCGATTACAATGCAAAGAACCATCGTATTTTTCGTACTGGTAAGTTACTCCTTACTGGTCAGTGCACAGTATGTGCCTACCCCTGAAGACCTCGACCACTTCCTTGAGACCAAAACACTGGTAGTCAAGGATAAGAATCCTTTGAACACCTTTGATGCTGAAATTGAGGAGGTAATGAAAACGGAGTGGAATATTACAGAATACGAGATCATACCTTTTTCAGAGTTCGAGGAGAAAAGAATGAATCCGGATTATTCTTTCCTGTTTCTTACCACAGTGGTTTTTGAGAAGGATAAGCTGAATGCCAAATACAGATTCCTGAATGTCTCGCTGGGGGGGGACTATTTTCACCTGAACATGATGCCCGACCTGGTATCTGTCCCGGTAGCATACACAAACGTTGAAGACGAGTCCTATAACTACAAACTCGGTATCCTTGTCCGTTTCATCCAGAAGCACCTCAGGCTGATCCATGCCCATCCCGAGATCATTTCAACCAATGTTTTCAAGCATTATAATGATAATATGAAAGATGTGAAGCAAAAAACATTATACCTGCTGGAAGACGAAATGGCCAATGATGTGAACTCTGCTTCAAGGATCAGGAAGATCTATCCCTATGATTTTAAGCTGGTTACCAGGGAGGACATCCGACAAGCCATTGCAGAAAGGGACCAGGATGTGGTTTTCCTGCACAAGGTCGGACCGGAAGGCACCAGGCTGCAAGCAAGATGCTACAAGGTGCTGATTGGGGCATCAGACGCAAGCTTCTATTATTTTGATTATCATATGATCAGTGATAAAAAACCGGATGGCTTTCTGTCAAAGGACCTGAAGAAGATCAGCAGATAGTGAAGAAGGTTAATATACCAAAGGGGACCCGTGATTATTCACCGGATGCAATGGCACGCCGGAGGTATATTTTCAGCACGATTGAAGATGTCTTCAGACTTTACGGCTATCAGCCGATTGAAACGCCGGCCATGGAGAACCTGGATACCCTGCTGGGAAAATACGGGGAGGAAGGGGATAAACTCCTTTTCAGGATCCTTAATTCCGGTGATTTTCTTTCCGGGGTAGGTGATGATCAGCTGCACAGGGAAAACATAGCCAGGTTATCAACCCAGATCAGTGAAAAAGGCCTTCGTTATGATCTTACGGTCCCATTTGCCCGTTATGTGGTACAGCACAGGAATGAAATAAACTTTCCCTTTAAACGTTACCAGATTCAGCCGGTATGGCGGGCTGACCGGCCGCAAAAAGGACGGTACAGGGAATTTTACCAGTGCGATGTGGATATTATCGGCAGCAGGTCCCTGCTGAACGAATTTGAACTGACGGAAATCATAGACAAGGTATTTGAAAGGTTCGGAATGAACATTGACATCAGGATCAACAACCGGAAGATCCTGGCAGGGATTGCCGAGGTCATTGGTGAAGGTGACCGCCTGACTGACATAACAGCAGCACTGGATAAGATTGACAGGATCGGTGCCGACAAGGTGAATGAAGAACTCCGGTCACGCGGATTGTCTGCCGGTGCGGTGAAAAAACTGCAGCCCATCATCCAACTTTCAGGAGACCATACCCGGAAGCTGGAACACCTTGGCAGGATTTTGTCCGGCAGTGAAACAGGGATCCGTGGTGTAAATGAGATGAGCACGCTCTTTGGGTATCTCGAAAGCCAGGATCTGAAGGCATCCGTGGAGCTGGACCTGACCCTGGCCAGGGGACTGGACTATTATACGGGAGCGATCATCGAAGTGTTGTCCACTGACGTGCAGATCGGCAGCGTATGTGGTGGCGGCCGGTATGATGACCTGACCGGAATATTTGGACTCGAAGATGTGTCGGGTGTCGGCGTTTCATTCGGTGCCGACAGGATCTATGATGTCCTGCAGCAGCTGGATTTGTTCCCGAAAAAAGTAATTACAGGCACCCGTGTCCTGTTCATTAATTTTGGAACCGCCGAAGAAAAATACATTCTTTCCCTGCTGCCTGCATTCAGAAAAGCCGGTATTGAAACCGAAATCTACCCGGAGCAGGCCAAACTGAAAAAGCAGATGAGTTATGCCAATGGCAAGGGTATCCCCCATGTTGCCCTGGCAGGAGCCCATGAAATAAGCAGGAATATCCTCACTATCAAGGACATGGAGACGGGTCGGCAGCAGGAGCTTACAACGGACCAGGCCATCCGGCACGTTTTGGAATCAAAAGATGCATAAAACCATACATAAGATATCTCCCGACGAGCTCGAATTCACCAGGATCCAGCAGATCATGAGGGATGGACTGCTGCTGGAACTTTCCGACAAATCAATTGAACTGGTTCAGAAATGCCGGGCTTACCTGGATCAGAAACTGGCTGATACAAACGAGCCGCTATACGGGATCAATACAGGTTTCGGGTCCCTGCATGACAGGTTGATATCACACGGGGACCTGGGGATATTGCAAAAAAACCTGGTGCTTTCCCATGCCTGCGGCCAGGGTGATGAGATACCCCGTGAAGTAACACGGCTGATGCTATTCCTGAAGATACAGTCCCTCGCCTATGGCAATTCGGGGATCCAGTTATCCACCATT
>Ga0111175_1051_pt1 | contig 22143 bp, 17 predicted proteins | sample DeeMarSWOR324_28_FD_80228 | JGI IMG/M metagenome (GOLD analysis project Ga0111175, IMG submission 80228) | Bacteroides sp. SM23_62
CCCGCAGGGATCTCTCTACCTCAACCGTGAAATCGACATGTCCCGGGGTATCGATGATATTGATCTTGTATTCCTGGTCGTTGTATTTCCAGAAGGAGGTGGTTGCCGCGGAGGTAATGGTAATGCCGCGTTCCTTCTCCTGGATCATCCAGTCCATGGTTGCTGCACCATCATGAACCTCACCAATGCGATGGGTGAGACCTGTATAGAACAGAATCCTCTCTGTCGTGGTGGTCTTTCCGGCATCGATGTGAGCCATAATACCAATGTTCCTTGTATATTCCAGGTCTTTGTTCATGATGGTAATGCAATCCCTTCAAATGTCTCGGCATTATATTCTGAAATGTGCAAAGGCCTTGTTCGCCTCTGCCATTCTATGCATGTCTTCCTTTCTTTTAAAAGCGCCACCTTCAAGTTTGTAAGCAGCTACTATTTCAGCGGCAAGTTTTTCACTCATGGACCGGCCTGAACGCTGTCTGGCGAATTTGATCATATTTTTCATGCTGAGAGAAACCTTTCTTTCCTGCCGAACCTCTATGGGTACCTGGAAGGTCGCCCCACCTACCCTGCGGCTCTTCACCTCAACCTGTGGCGTAATGTTGCTCAGTGCCTGCTTCCAGATGTCCAGCGGTGTCTTCCCTTCTTCTTTCACCTTCTCTTCTACCAGGTCGATAGCCTCATAAAAAATACTGAATGCAGTGCTCTTCTTGCCATTGAACATCAGGTTGTTTACAAATTGCGTAACCAGCCTGTCCTTATATTTTGGGTCGGGCAGTATGATCCGTTTTTTGGGTCTTCCCTTTCTCATTATATATAATATTCTATAGGTTCTACTTCTTGGGCCTTTTCGTGCCATATTTGGAACGGCGCTGCGTCCGGCCTTCCACTCCGGAAGTATCCAGCGCACCTCGTATCAGATGATACCTTACACCCGGAAGATCCTTCACCCTGCCTCCCCTGATGAGCACAATGGAGTGCTCCTGGAGATTATGCCCTTCTCCTGGAATGTATGCATTCACTTCCTTCTGGTTTGTCAGCCTTACCCTGGCCACCTTTCTCATCGCCGAATTAGGCTTCTTCGGCGTGGTGGTGTAAACACGCACACAAACACCTCTTCTCTGGGGACAGGCATCCAATGCAGGCGCCTTGCTTTTCTCGAGGTTTTTCTTTCTTCCTTTTCTTACTAACTGCTCTATTGTAGGCATATAATATCGCCGTTTTTAATGGTTTAAAACTACCTTAGTAAATCGGTTCGCAAAGGTATCTTTTTTTTTTAAAAAACAATAAAAAATCCTGCGATTTTCTGCCTTTGGCATCTTCCTGTTGATTTTACTGGGATTTTGGACGTTTTTCTCCTGTTTTTGGTCCCCATTTTAAGGACTTTTTAACACCTTCTCAGACCCGGCTGAAATGCTGCTTTCAAAAATGCCTTTTCAACTTGGTTCTTTTTAAAAAAATATTACTTTTGCAAGTCCATTTTCGGCCAGCAAATAACAGCTTCAGGATAGGACACATATTCGCACAGAATAATAACATTTAAAACCATAGTAACTTCATGAAAACTTACCAGACTGATCAGGTAAAAAACGTTGCTCTCCTGGGCAATTCAGGTTCCGGAAAAACAACACTGGCGGAAGCCATGTTGCTGGAAGGTGGCATTATCTCAAGGAAGGGCGATGTGGATCAAAAAAATACAGTCTCTGATTTCAGGGAGATTGAACAGGAAAACGAAAGATCCATTTATTCAAGTGTCCTCTACACAGAGTTTGCGGATAAGAAGATCAATATACTGGATGCGCCAGGTGCCGATGATTTTATAGGAGGTGTCGTATCCAGCCTGCGGGTTGCCGATGTGGCCCTGATGGTGATCAATGTACAGAACGGGGTGGAAGTGGGAACAGAGATCCATGAGCGTTACGCCCGCCAGCATAATACACCGGTTGTTTATGTGATCAACCAGTGCGACCATGACAAGGCGAATTACGAGAAGAGCCTGGAATCCCTGAAAGAGCGTTTCGGCAGTAAGGTGGCCCAGATCCAGATCCCGGTGAATGCGGGTCCGGTTTTTGATACCATCATCGATGTGCTCCAGATGAAAATGTACAAGTACCCAAAGGACGGCGGCAAGCCTACCGTTTCGGATATCCCTGAAGAGCATATGGCCCAGGCTGAGGAGCTACATGGTGAACTGGTGGAAAAGGCAGCGGAAAATGATGAGTCTCTCATGGAACTGTTTTTCGAAAACGACTCGCTGAGTGAAGATGAAATGAGGAAGGGGATCACCACCGGCCTGATCGAAAACGGGATCAGTCCCGTGATGTGTGTTGCTGCCACCAAAAATATGGGTGTCGGACGCCTGTTGGAATTCATCACCAATGTTTTCCCCGCACCCTGTGACACAATAGCTGAAAAAACCGTCGATGACAAGGAAATCAAATGCAACCCGTCCGGCGACCCCACCATCTTCATCTTCAAAACGGAATATGAATCCCATATCGGGGAGATTAATTATTTCAAGGTTATCTCCGGGGAAATCACCGAGGGGATAGACCTTACCAACAACAATACCCGCACCAAGGAAAGACTGTCACAATTATATGCCGTGGCCGGCAAGACCAGGAACAAGGTGAATAAGTTGTGTGCAGGTGACCTCGGGGGTACCGTCAAACTGAAAAACACAAAAACGAATCATACGCTATCGACCAATACCAGCCTGCAACTGGTGGACACCAGCTTTCCGGAACCAAAATTCAGGACGGCTATCAAACCACTTACAGAAGGGGATGAGGAGAAACTCGGGGAAGCGCTGACCAGGATCCACGAAGCTGATCCGACAGTACTGGTTGAGTATTCCAAGGAATTGAAGCAGATTATCCTAAGCGGACAGGGAGAGCACCACCTGAATATTGTGAAATGGCACCTGGATCATACCTACAAGGTAGAAACCGTGTTCATAGCGCCCAAAATCCCTTACCGGGAAACCATTACCAGGGTTGCCCAGGCATATTACCGCCACAAGAAACAATCCGGCGGAGCCGGACAGTTTGGAGAGGTCCACTTGATCATCGAACCATACACGGAAGGGGCAGCCGATCCTTCCATATTCAAGGTAAATGGAAAGGAAATTAAAATTTCTGTCCGGAATAAAGAAGAGATCACACTCGACTGGGGAGGAAAACTGGAATATTTCAACTGTATCGTCGGTGGTTCCATCGATGCAAGATTTTTACCTGCTATCCTTAAAGGGATCATGGAAAAAATGGAGGAAGGGCCACTGACCGGATCCTATGCCAGGGATATCAGGGTATTCGTCTATGACGGGAAAATGCACCCTGTGGATTCCAATGAGATCTCATTTAAACTGGCCGGGAGAAATGCTTTCCGCGAAGCCTTCAAGAATGCCGGTCCCAAGATCATGGAACCCATATACGATGTTGAGGTGCTGGTGCCGGCTGACCGCATGGGTGATGTGATGAGCGATCTGCAGGGAAGAAGGGCCATCGTGCTTGGGATGAACAGTGAGAAAGGGTTTGAAAAAATCTCTGCAAAGGTACCCCTGGCAGAAATGAACAAATATTCGACTGCACTGAGTTCACTGACCAACGGCCGTGCCATGTACAGTATGAAGTTCGCTGAATACAACCAGGTACCCCCGGATATCCAGGAACAGTTGCTGCGGGCTTATGATACAGAGCAAGAAGAAGAGCAATAAAATTTATGCGTGAACTAATACAATCGAATAATGAGTCCGGGCCCCGTTGGTGATATCATTCCCAGGAAACTATCCACTAAACAATTGATTGATGCCGGCTCAGCATTGGTATTGATATTGCTGATCATTGGATTTTTTACTGGTAATATGCTTTTCTATAAACTTGCTATTCCGGCATTGCTCATCAACATGACCATCCCCAGGTTCTATTATCCGTTCGGGATATTCTGGTACAGTCTTTCCAGTATCCTGGGATTTGTGGTTTCAAGGATATTGCTCACCATCGTTTATATAATCATGGTAATTCCCGTTGGATTGCTCAGGAGGTTGATGGGCAAGGATACCATGTGTCTGAAAAAGTTTAAGAAAGACCGGTCTTCAACTTTAAAATTCAGGGATTACACTTTTTCATCAAAAGATATAACCAATCCCTATTAATCTGGAATAAAACATTCACTATGGAATTTCTAAAAGACCTGTGGGCTTTTCTGAGAGTAAGAAAGAAGTTTTGGCTGTTGCCGCTGATCATTATTCTTATACTGTTCGGGGTCATTATCCTGATTTCTTCCGGATCAGCAATTGCTCCGTTTATTTATACTCTTTTTTAAGCGTTTGGTATAATGTCAACCTATATTCTTGGAATTTCAGCCTATTATCACGACAGTGCTGCGGCCATATTGAGGGATGATGAAATCATTGCCGCTGCCCATGAGGAAAGGTTCACCAGGAAAAAACATGATGCCGGCTTCCCTGAAAATGCAGTCAGGTATGTACTCAGAGAAGCAGGTGTTGAGTATGGAGAGTTAACTGCCGTTTGTTTCTACGATAAGCCTTTCATAAAATTTGAAAGGTTGCTTGAAACCTATCATGCCTTTGCTCCCAAGGGACTTACCAGTTTCCTTTCTGCTGTACCGGTATGGATAAAGGAAAAGCTGTTCATGAAAAAGATGCTCAGGGATAAACTCAAACAATTTGGCAGCAAACGTATACCCATTTTGTTTCCTGAGCACCACCTTTCACATGCGGCCAGCGCGTTTTATCCATCACCCTTTGAGGAAGCTGCCATCCTGACCATTGACGGGGTGGGTGAATGGGCCACCACAACGATTGGCCATGGCAAGGGAAAAAATATCAAGATCATCAGTGAGATGCACTTTCCCCACTCCATCGGTTTGTTGTATTCAGCATTTACCTATTATACCGGTTTCCGCGTGAACAGCGGGGAATATAAGCTCATGGGGCTTGCTCCGTATGGCAACCCTGATTCTTCTCAAACCAGGGAATACAAGGAGAAGATCCTGAATGAGCTGCTGGATATAAGGGAGGATGGATCCATCCTGCTGAATATGAAGTATTTCAGGTATGCCACCGGACTCAGGATGACCGATGACAGAAAATGGACAAAACTGTTTGGGATATCCCCCAGGCCGGCAGAATCAGAGATCACTCAGGAATACATGAACATGGCCCTTGCCATACAGCAGGTTACAGAAGAGATCGTGTTGAAACTTGCCGAAACAGCAAAGAAACTTACCCGTAGCGAATACCTTGTAATGGCAGGCGGTGTGGCTCTCAACAGTGTTGCCAACGGCAAACTGCTCAAAAAAGGTTTGTTCAGGGATATCTGGATCCAGCCGGCAGCCGGTGATGCCGGAGGAGCTGTAGGGGCAGCATACCTGGGCTGGTATTTGTGGCTGGATAACACCAGACAGGTTAACAGCCATCCCGATGCTATGAAAGGCTCCTTGCTTGGTCCCCAGTTCAATGAATATGATATCCGGGATGTGATTAAAAAATACAATGCAAATTACGATCAATTTGATCATTTCAATGAGCTGGCCAGGGTCGTGGCCAGGGACATCTCGGGAGGGAAGGTAGTTGGCTGGTTCCAGGGCAGGATGGAATACGGACCAAGGGCCCTGGGAAACCGCTCCATCCTGGGGGATGCCAGAAATCCTGAAATGCAAAAGAAAATGAACCTGAAAATCAAGTACAGGGAAGGTTTTCGTCCCTTTGCCCCCACCGTTCTTGAGGAGGATATCCAGGAATATTTCGATATGGAAAAACCTTCTCCCTATATGCTGATGGTCATCCCGGTTAAGAAGGACCGGCAAAATGAATTGCCTGAGGGATATTCGGATATGAAACTCTACGACAGGCTTTATCACGTCCGGTCTGACATTCCCGCCGTAACCCATATTGACTTCTCTGCCAGAATACAAAGTGTGCATAAAGACACCAACCCGAGATTCTGGGAATTGATCAATGAATTCAAAAATGAAACCGGTTATGGTATTATCATCAATACCAGTTTTAATGTACGCGGAGAGCCTATTGTTTGTACCCCGGAAGAGGCATTTAAATGTTTTATGCGGACCGAAATGGATATCCTGGTAATGGGGAACTTTTATCTCAGGAAAGAGGAGCAAACAGCACTTAAGAACGACGTCAACTGGAAGGAAGAGTTTAAACTTGACTGAAACGGGATCACGGGTCAAACAAATAAACCAAAACGAATTCCCAGATGAAAAAAAAATGGATAGGTAACCTTATCCTGTTATTGATTTCCACCGTGTTTGCATTGATTGTCGTAGAGCTGGTATTCAGGTTTATGTTGTTTTCTAAGAGTAAATCATTTGAATCACTGAGAGATCCTTCGGCCTATGCAGTTTATCCGAAGGATGACTCTGAGGATTTCCACAATGAAGATTACTGGAAACTGGTTTACAGGTTCAGGAATAGGAACAATATAGAAAATCCACAACCTCTACTCGGGTGGTGGGGATTTTTTAACCGGGAAACCCTTGAGCATGTTGATGAGGAACAAATGCAAGCAAGAAGGCCTGTTCTATTATACGGAGATTCATTTGCCAAATGTGTGGACAGTGTTCGCTGCTTTGAGGATATCTTGAACAACGACAGTACCTTTTCTTCAGATCATTATTTACTGAATTATGGGGTTGGAGGATATGGCATTGACCAGATATGCCTTTTGGTTGAAGAAACAGTTGACAGGTTTGAAAACCCATTCGTGATTTTCAGTTTGCTGACCGCCGATATGGACAGAAGCATGTTACAATTCCGGGATGCCCAAAAACCTTACTTTGAAATCAAAGGGGACAAACTTGAGTTGCGAGGCGTCCCGATCGATCAGAGTACCGATGAATTCGTCAAGGATAATCCACCCAGCATCAGGTCTTATCTTTTCAATCGTTTCCGTAACAGTATACTTAATCCCGCCAAAAAACAGAACCAGGATAAAAAGGAGGCATATATTGAAGGGATCAAGGAATTAAATGAAATGATCATAACAAGGGCCCATGAGAATCTGAAAAAATCCGGACTCGATTATGTTTTCCTGATTTTTCATCCTGAACATCACGCCGCATCTGAATGGAGGATCTCTTTCCTGCGTGACCTGTGTGACAAACATAGCATACCCAGCATTTTTGATCTTGATATCAGGGAAAATGATTCAACCTATGCATCCTATGATCCTTATCATTATGCTATCAGGGGTGACGGACATCCGACAAGTTATATGAATACATTAATCGCCCGAGAATTAAAACAGATTATCCTGGGAAATGACAATCTGGGAATAGTCAAGGAAATCAATAACAGGAACCTGGGATCTGTGGTATCCAGGGACATTGAATATTATAAAAATCAGATCCTGAGCAGTCCAGAATGGTTGGAACATATGAAGGAGAAAGCTGAAATAAGAGGGATCACCCTTGATAGTATGATTTATCTTGATGCAAAATACATGATGGAAACTAAAAATTCATCACGGTAAAATCACCTGGTCGTGCAGAAGCAGAAAACAACACCGCGTTTATTTAATACGCATCAAACTACTCACCTTCACGGTAAAGGTAGACGAAACCTTTATAGGGAGGGTGACCCCGGTATCGCTCGGCATCCCATCCCACGGCTTCGATTACATAGTAATACACGCCCGGCTGGGCATAATTTTCTCCCTTGCCATTGATGGTCCCGTCCCAGCCTTCCCATTCGAACTTCTCTTCGGCCTGCTCAAATTCATAAACTTTTCGACCAGATCGATTGAATATGGTGATTTTGAAGGACTTGAGGGACTTGGCCTGGACCAGGAAATAATCATTGACCCCATCCCCGTTGGGGGTGAAAACATTCGGCGCATCCAGTTCGGATGGCTCTACCTGGATTTCAATCCTGGTTCCCAGGGGAAAGGAATCACGACAGCCTGCCTCACTCTGGGTGGTCATGGTTGGGAAATAGCGGTCCGGTATGTAATAGGTATAAACCACGGAGTCTTCCAGGGCCTCGGTGATAACCTCAGAGTCATCTTCACCTGTTTTGGCACTGTCTACCAGGGTCCACTGAAACTCAATCCCGTTTTCCGAAAGGTTTATAAACCGAACCTCCAGGGGTGCTTCCCCGGTTGGATTTGCCTCCTCTATCCATGAACCCGGGTTTTCCTGATCCTCGATATAGGTGGTAAATTCAGCCTTGACGTGCACGCTTTCATACAGGACATCATCTGCCCTTGACAGGCCAAAGCTGTCTACCGCCGTCAGGGTAAACCGGGTATCCTTGGTTGGAGGGCGATACTGAGGTGGGTCGCTTACACTTAAAGAAAGGTATAACCTCTCCTTTGCCCCAAAGATTTCAAGATCAGGATTGTCAGAGGTCCATTCAAAAGTCATCCCGTTTGCCAGGTTCACGGGATTGCCATTGGCCAGGTCATGGTACTGTATGCTAGCCGCTTCAGCTTTACCGTTCAGGATCAGGTAATCACAGGTATACTTATAAGGCTTGATCTTGCCATTCTCATCTTTCTCCACCTCTACATACGGATCATTGGAAAATACCCAAGCCCTGAGTATAGTGTCAAGGTCAGTAGCGGTGATTTGTACCTGGTAACAGCCTGGTTCCAGGTTATCGATCCTGGAGGTGGCTACTCCGGATTCTGTGTGGAAGGGTGGATCAAATGCATTGCTGGAGGGATTATACATACTCCAGCTAAAATCAAATCCCGGGGTTCCATAGGGAGGCATGGCAAGCAAGGATCCCTGGGCAGGATTGCCGGGGATGCTCGCGTGAAAAATGAAATACGGATCGGTCCCGGGGTAAACCGGGTAATTCAGGGTATCAAAATAATCCGCAACGGGAGAGGTAATCTGGGCATTCGAGAGCACGAAATTCACTACTGAAAAACATATAAGGAAAATGCGTGATATGAATACCTCTGCTGAACTCATTAACAGGTTTGAAAGGAGTTTAACCTTAATAACTTTGTTGGGTTGCCTTTTATTATGAACGTATTATTTAAAGTGGCAAAGATAAATAATCTCGGAGAAGAAAAAATCATTAATTTTGGCAGCTACCGGAAAGATATGGGGAAAGATTTCATCAAAGACCTGAACGAAGCACAGCAAAAAGCCGTCCTGGCATTTAAGGGTCCAAGCCTTGTCATTGCAGGTGCTGGCTCCGGAAAAACAAGGGTCCTGACATACCGAATTGCATACCTGCTCAGCCAGGATATCCCACCTGGAAGTATCCTGGCACTTACTTTCACCAACAAGGCAGCCAGGGAAATGAAGGAAAGGATCGGCCGGCTTGTGGGACCGGAACGTGCACGTTATCTCTGGATGGGAACCTTCCATTCCGTTTTTTCGAAGATCCTGAGGAGGGAGGGTCATTTGCTGGGTTATCCTTCTACCTATACCATCTTTGACACAACCGATTCGAAAAGCCTCGTCAAAAAGATCATCAAGGAACTGGACCTGAATGACCAGATCTATAAACCGGGAGAGGTCTATGGCCGGATCTCCTCAGCCAAAAATAACCTCATTACACCCCAGGCTTATTTTTCCAGTGCACAATTGATGGAAATGGATAAGCGGACCCGTCGGCCCAGGATCGCAGACATTTATAAATTATATGCCCTGAGATGCAAGAAATCCAATGCCATGGATTTTGATGACCTTTTGCTGAATCTGTATATACTGATACGTGACTTCCCGGAGGTCCTTGCCAGGTACCAGGAACAATTCAGGTATATCCTTGTGGATGAATACCAGGATACGAATTACCTGCAGTACAGGATCATCAACCAGTTATCATCCAGGTATAAAAACATTTGCGTCGTTGGTGATGATGCCCAGAGTATCTATTCTTTCAGGGGAGCCAGGATTGAGAACATCCTGAACTTCAAACATGATTACCCTGACTACCATCTTTTCAAACTGGAAAGGAATTACCGTTCGACCCGGAATATCGTTGGGGCCGCCAACAGTATCATCGCCAGGAACCGTGACCAGATAAGCAAGAAGATCTGGTCAAAGAAAGAGGCCGGGGAAAAGGTCAAACTCATCAGGGCAACCACCGATAATGAGGAAGGATACCTCATCGCCAATCTCATCCAGGATGCTGTCTATGCCCATCAGTTGCACCACCAGGATATTGCTATTTTATACCGGACCAACGCCCAGTCAAGGATCTTCGAGGAAGCCCTCCGGAAACTGAATATCCCCTACAAGGTTTATGGGAGCCTATCCTTTTACCAGCGCAAGGAGATCAAGGATCTCCTGGGGTATTTCAGGCTGACGGTGAATCCCTATGATGAGGAAGCCCTCCGCAGGATCATCAATTATCCGGCCCGGGGGATCGGTCAGACAACCCTTTCCAGGCTTGAAGAGATAGCAGCCAGCCGGGACAAGAGGATCTGGGACATCCTCCTGTCAATGGATGATTATGCCGGGGTGTTTAACCAGGGGACCATCCGCAGGCTGAAGGCATTCGCAGCCCTGATCAATGGATACCGGGAAAATCTCCAGACCATGGAAGCCTTTGACCTTGCCTATTCCATTGCAGAAAGTTCAGGGATCATGAAGGACCTGCACTACGAAAACTCACCCGAGAACCTGAGCAAATGGGAGAACCTTCAGGAAATCCTGAACGGGATCAAGGAATTTGTGGAAACACAGGATCAGGCAGAGGACACAACCCTCGATTCCTTTCTCCAGAGTGTATCCCTGTTGACCGATGCAGACAGTGAAAAAGAAGAGGATCGCGACAAGGTCACCATCATGACGGCTCATTCGGCCAAGGGACTGGAATACAGGTTTGTCTATGTAACCGGACTGGAAGAAGAACTGTTCCCTTCCCGCATGTCTTCCAATACCAGGGAAGAACTGGAGGAAGAGAGAAGGCTGTTCTATGTGGCCCTCACCCGCGCCATGGAACAGGTGACCCTGAGCTATGCAAACACCAGATATCGCTGGGGAGTACCGGTGAATAGCGTCCCCAGCCGCTTTATCCGGGAAATTGAGCCGGAATATATGGATCAGCCATTTGAGGAAAATCCGGACGAACCATACCGGCCAACATGGAAATTCTCCCAGAAGAAGGTGGAAAGTGTACCTGTCACGACTGAAAAAATGAAAAGGATGAAACCTGTTTCCAGGACCTCTGCCCCCTCCCCCTCTGGGATCCATTTTACCGCTGATGATCCGGCAGAGATCCAGGCCGGCATGCAGGTGGAGCATCCCCGGTTCGGTCAGGGAAAGATCATCAATCTGGAGGGTGAGCCACCCAACAGGAAGGCAACGGTATTCTTCAAGGAGCACGGACAAAAACAACTCCTGCTGAAGTTTGCCAAATTAAAGATCATCCGCTAGCCTGGATTGAAAACATTTTGAATTCCCCGCAGATTTGTGTTCATTTGCATTTAAATTCAAATCAATGGAATACGATTATAATACCCAGCGCAGCAAGATGGTACTCCCGGAATATGGGCGGAATATCCAGAAGATGGTTGAATATGCCACACAGATAGTGGACCGGGAAGAAAGGAACAGGGCAGCCCGGGCCATCATAGCCATCATGGGAAACCTTAATCCCCATCTCAGGGACGTCAGCGATTTTAAGCATAAATTGTGGGACCATCTCTTCATCATATCTGATTTCAAACTGGATATAGATTCCCCGTACGAAAAGCCCACACCGGAAATTTTATACGAAAAGCCCAAACCAGTTCCCTATAAGGATTACAATATCAGATACAAGCATTACGGAAAGATCATAGAATTGCTGATCAAAGAGGCATCCGAATTTGAGGAAGGCGAGGAAAGGGATGCACTGATCAGGCTGATCGCCAATCATATGAAAAAATGCTATGTCAACTGGAACAGGGAAGTGGTGGATGACAAGACCATTTTTGAAGACCTTAAGAATCTATCTGGAGGAAAGATCATTGTGGGAGACGAATTAAAGCTTTCTGACACCAGGGATATCCTATCGAAGAGCAAGAAAAAAAGACCTCAAAAAAAGAAATAACCCGCATGGGCACATTTGTTGTGAACGGGGGTAATCCCCTTTCCGGCACGCTCACTCCCCAGGGTGCCAAAAACGAGGCCCTGCAGGTAATCTGTGCCAGTTTGCTGACAGATGAACAGGTCACCATCAGGAACATACCCAATATCCGGGATGTCACCAATCTGATCTCCCTGCTGGAGGCCATGGGAGTGGAGGTCACCAATCCCGCCAAAGGCACCTATACATTCCATGCCAGAGACGTTGAGCTCGATTACCTGCGCAGTGAGGAATTCAGGGAAAAAGGGACCAGCCTGCGGGGATCCATAATGATCCTTGGACCATTGCTGGCACGGTTCGGGAAGGGTTTCGTACCTGCACCCGGAGGCGATAAAATCGGCCGCAGAAGGCTGGATACACATTTTATTGGCTTCCAGCGTCTCGGGGCAAAATTCAGCTATGACCACGCATCCCAGCTATATGCTGTTGATGCGCCTGCACTTGAGGGCTGTTATATGCTTCTCGATGAAGCTTCGGTTACCGGAACTGCCAATATCCTGATGTGTGCAGTGCTTGCAAAGGGTACGACAACGATATACAACGCCGCCTGCGAACCATATATCCAGCAGCTTAGTAACATGCTGATCCGCATGGGGGCAAAGATCGATGGGATTGGCTCCAACCTCCTGACCGTCCACGGTACAGGATCCCTTCATGGCTGTGAACACAGTCTGCTGCCAGATATGATCGAGGTGGGCAGTTTTATCGGTATGGCTGCCCTTACCCGCTCAGAACTGACACTCAAGCAGGTTTCCGTTGAAACCCTTGGGATCATTCCGGAACAATTCAGGAGACTGGGTATTGAGATCAGGCAGGAACGGGATGATCTGTTCATTCCCCGGCAGGAACATTATCAGATAGAAACATTTTTGGACGGGTCCATCATGACCATTGCCGACGCACCGTGGCCCGGACTTACACCAGATCTGCTGAGTGTATTACTGGTTGTTGCCACACAGGCTAAAGGCAGTGTCCTGATACATCAAAAAATGTTCGAAAGCAGGTTGTTCTTCGTAGATAAGCTGATCGACATGGGTGCCCAGATCATCCTTTGCGATCCTCACCGAGCTACGGTTATTGGCATCGACAGGCAATATCCCCTGCGGCCAACCACCATGAGTTCACCCGATATCCGGGCTGGTGTAGCACTGCTGATAGCTGCTCTTTCGGCAGAAGGAACCAGTACCATCCATAATATTGAACAGATAGACCGTGGCTACGAGGAAATTGATTTCCGGTTGAATAAGATCGGAGCCTCCATCACCCGTATCTAATTGTTGACATGTCAATTTGTCCTGAATTTAATCTTGGCAAAACATTTGCTGAGGTGGGGAACGTAGCATTAATTATTAAAAGCTGATAAATGGCAGAGAAAGAGAATATCAAGGATCCGCAAAAAAAAGCAAACAAAGATGGTGAAGAGAAAAAGGTTGATGGCCAGAAGCAAAAAAGTGCCGAGGCCAGGCCAAAATCCACCAGGACCAGAAAAAAACCTGAAGAATCTTCCAAACTGAAGGCATTTCAGCAGGAATTGCAGGAACAAAAGGAAAAATACCTCAGGTTGTCGGCCGATTTTGATAACTACCGGAAACGAACCATGAAAGAAAAAATCGAGCTGACAAAACAGGCCGGGGAAGAAATCTTTGCCAGGATACTGCCTGTCCTCGATAACCTTGAAAGAGCCATGAAATCGGTCGAGGAGGCACAGGACCTGGAAGCTGTCAAAGAGGGTATGCATTTAATATACAATATGTTTAAAGAATACCTCCAACAGCAAGGTGTAAAGGAAATTGAGGCCATGCATCAGGAATTTAACACAGATGTACATGATGCAGTTACCAAGATCCCCGCACCCGATAAAAAGCTTAAGGGCAAGGTTGTGGACGTCATCGAAAGAGGATATTTCCTGAATGATAAGGTCCTGCGTTATGCAAAAGTTGTTATAGGAGAATAATGGGAAAGAGGGATTATTACGAAATACTGGATGTCTCAAAAAGTGCCTCCAAGGAGGATATCAAGAAAGCCTACCGCAAACAGGCCCTGAAATATCATCCGGATAAGAATCCGGGTGATAAAAATGCAGAAGAAAAGTTCAAGGAAGCCGCTGAGGCTTACGAGGTATTGAGCGACGATGATAAAAGGGCCCGGTATGACAGGTTCGGACATGCCGGTCTTGGTGCTGCTGCTGATGGTGGATTTGGTGGCGGGGGAATGACCATTGAGGATATTTTCTCCAGCTTTGGTGATATTTTCGGAGATGCATTCGGCGGTTTTGGCGGTTTTGGCGGCAGCAGAAGAACTTCCCGCACAGTACGAAAGGGATCCAATCTCCGGGTCAAGGTTAAACTGAACCTCCAGGAGATTGCAACTGGTGCAGAGAAAAAAATCAAGGTAAATAAATACGTGAGCTGTTCCTCCTGCGGGGGAACGGGTGCCGAAGGCGGTTCCAGCTATTCAACATGCAGTACCTGCAACGGCAACGGTCAGGTTACCAGGGTTTCCAATACTTTCCTGGGACAGATGCAAACGGTGACAACCTGTCCAACATGTGGTGGAGAAGGCAAAAACATCACCAATAAATGCACCAAATGCTATGGAGAAGGAATCGTCAAAGAAGAAGAGATTATACCCATCAGCATCCCGGCCGGTGTGGCAGAAGGCATGCAGATGACGGTTGCCGGCAAGGGAAATGCAGCCAGGCGGGGGGGCGTAAATGGTGATCTGTTGGTAATGATACAGGAAGAACCTCATCCGCAATTGATACGGGATGGCAACGACCTGCTGTATAACCTGCACATCAGTATCCCCCAGGCATCCCTGGGATCAGCTGTAGAGATCCCGACCGTGGAGAGCAAGGTGAAGATCAAGATTGAACCGGGGACCCAGCCGGGAAAAATCCTGCGCCTCCGGAATAAAGGATTACCGGATGTGAACGGTTATAAGAGGGGTGACCTGCTGGTCAGCATCAATGTATGGATCCCCAAGAATCTGACCAGGGAGGAACAAAAACTGATTGAGAAATTCGGAGATTCTCCTAATTTTATACCGCACCCGGATAAAAGTGAGATGAACTTTTTTGAGCGGATGAGGGGTTATTTTAAGTAAACCGCGCATGGAGATATTTAAGGCTGAAAAGGTCGTTAAAAAATTTATCAATACCCTCGCCCTGGACCAGGTCTCGGTCAGTATTCCAAGGGGAAGTATCTATGGTTTGCTGGGACCCAACGGGGCCGGTAAAACCACGCTGATCAGGATCATCAACCAGATCATGGCACCGGATGAGGGCAAGCTGATATTCAATGGAGAGAAAATACGCCCAGAGCATATTTACCGCATTGGTTATCTCCCGGAAGAACGCGGCCTATATAAAAAAATGAGAGTTGGTGAACAGGCGCTGTACCTTGCCCAGCTCAAAGGCCTGTCCAGGAAAGAAGCCATGAGCCGCCTGAAAAAATGGTTCGGCAAATTTGGGATCCTTGACTGGTGGAACCGGAAAATCGAGGAACTCTCCAAGGGAATGCAGCAGAAAGTGCAGTTCATCGTGACCATCCTGCATGAACCGGAGCTGTTGATCTTTGACGAGCCCTTCAGCGGATTCGATCCCATCAATGCGGACATGCTTAAGAAAGAGATCCTGGCACTCAAGGAAGAAGGTGCAACCATCATATTTTCTACCCACAATATGGGATCGGTAGAAGAATTATGCGACCATATCACCCTGATAGACAAGGGCAGGACCCTGATAGAGGGGAACATAAAAGAGATCCGCGACCGCTACAGGTCAGATACTTATGAGGTTGGATTCCATGGGAATGCAGACAGATTGAAGCAGGTACTGAACAATCATTACCAGCTGCTGGAAACCAGCACTGATGGGGACCTGCATAAGGCCAGGATCAAGCTGTTGCATCATACCACGGACAATGAGCTTCTTTCATTGCTCATTCCTGCGGTACATATCATCTCATTCAATGAGGTATACCCCAGCATGAACGATATTTTTATAAGGGTTGTTAAAGAAAATTAAACCATGGGCAAGATCGGACTGATCATCAGGAGGGAATATATTACCAGGGTCCGAAAACGGTCTTTCATCATTATGTCCATACTGGGACCCATACTATTCGCATCCCTGATGGTGGTACCGGCATTGATTGCCATGTCGGAGGACCAGGAGGTAAAGCGGATCGCTGTGGTGGACAGTTCCCACCTGTTCATGGACGTCATTCCTGAAACCGAATACCTGAAATTTGATTACCTGCAGAATGCACGCCTTAACGATATTAAATCGACTTACTCCGCAGGAGGATATTATGGGGTGCTGTACATTTCACATATCGTTGCCTTTGAACCAAACTCTGTTGTTTTCTATTCTGATAAGCAACCCAGCCTGTCCACCAAGATGCATATCAGCAAGGCCATCGAGGAATACATCCGGGACCAGAAACTGAAGACCTACGAGATCGAGGACCTGGACAATATACTTAAATCGGTAAGGACCAGGATCAATATCCGCACCATTAAGATCACCCAGACCGGAGTGGAAAAGGAAAGCCATACCGGGGTTGCCATGGCAGTAGGATACATCGGTGGTTTTTTGATCTATATGTTCATCTTCTTTTTCGGCGCCCAGCTGATGAGGGGGGTGATCGAGGAAAAGGTAAACCGTATCGTTGAAGTCATTGTTTCGTCGGTCAAACCTTTCCAGCTCATGATGGGCAAGATCATCGGTATCGCCATGGTCGGACTAACCCAGTTCGGGATATGGGTGGTCACCACTTTCCTGCTCGTGACAATGGCCACTACTTTACTATTTCCGGAAATGAATATGTCCCCAACCGAACAGGTGATATCCCAGGATATCATGTCATCCGGTCCGGTACGGGCAGAGCCGGATGCTACCTCGGAGGAGATGGATGAAATAATGGGCTTTCTTTCCAGCCTGAAAGACATCAATTTTGCGCTGACCCTTGGATCATTTGTTTTCTATTTCCTGGGGGGATATCTGCTTTATGGAGCCATGTTTGCGGCTATCGGGGCAGCCGTTGACAACGAGACTGATACCCAGCAATTCATGCTGCCACTTACCATTCCATTGATCCTGGCCCTGCTGGTGCTGATCAATTCGATCAATAATCCTGACAGTTCCATTTCATTCTGGTTTTCCGTTATTCCGTTCACCGCTCCCATTGTTATGATGGGCAGGCTACCGTTCGGGGTGCCGGATTGGGAAGTGGGATTATCCATGGCATTGCTGGTTATCACATTCATCGGTATGACCTGGCTTGCTGCAAAGATTTACCGCACCGGCATACTGATGTATGGCAAGAAGACAAGCTATAGGGAAATTGCAAAATGGATACGGCATAGTTAGTGAACCCAGTTTAATAATACAGATCCTTTTAACATGGCTAAGATCCTGGTAATCGATGACGAAAAAAGCATCCGGAATACACTTTCAGAAATACTGGCTGCAGAGGATCACGAAGTTCTCTCTGCAGAGGATGGACCCTCCGGGCTCGAACTGTACGGTGAAAATAAGCTAGATGTCGTTCTCTGTGATATCAAAATGCAGGAAATGGATGGCATGGAGGTACTGGAAAAAATACTTGAACAACCCCAGGATGTGCCGGTGATCATGATCTCGGGACATGGAGATATAGAGATTGCCGTCGAAGCCATCAAGAAGGGTGCTTTTGATTTTCTTGAAAAACCGCTTGACCTGAACAGGCTTTTGATCACGATCCGCAACGCCCTCGAAAGATCTGACCTGATCACCGAAACCAGGGTGCTAAAACGTAAGATCAGTAAAACCAATGAGATGATTGGTGAGTCAGAGGCCATTGTTAAGATCAAGGAGATGATAACCCGGGTTGCCCCCACCGATGCCCGGGTCATGATCACAGGCGACAATGGAACCGGTAAGGAACTGGTAGCCAGATGGCTGCATGAGAAAAGCAGCCGTGCAGCAAGTCCCTTTATCGAAGTCAACTGTGCCGCCATACCCTCAGAGCTCATTGAGAGTGAGCTGTTCGGGCATGAAAAAGGGGCCTTCACTTCAGCCCATAAACAGCGCAAAGGAAAATTTGAACAGGCCAGCGGCGGCACCCTCTTTCTGGATGAGATCGGTGACATGAGCCTGTCGGCCCAATCAAAAGTGTTGCGTGCCCTCCAAGAAAATAAAATTACCCGGGTAGGCAGTGATAAAGACATTGAAGTCGATGTTCGGATTATCACAGCTACAAATAAAAACCTTAAGGAAGAAATAGAAAAAAATCAGTTCCGTGAGGACCTATACCACCGGTTGAGTGTGATCATTATCCATGTGCCAACCTTGAATGAAAGATCCGAAGATATCCCGTTGCTTGCAGAACATTTCAACGAACAGATCTGTGGCGAACATGGAATGGCCAAGAAGATAATCACAGGGGATGCCATTAAGGAGTTGCAGAAAATTACCTGGACTGGCAACATCAGGGAGTTCCGCAATGTAATTGAAAGACTGATCATCCTGTGTGACAAGGAAATTACCGGGAAAGACGTATCTGCATTCGCCTGACCATCCCCTATCGTTCAAAGGGGTGATCCCGTTTCATGTAGAGTATCCTTTTGGCTGTCATCCTTTTCGCTTCTTCCACCGGAATATCCATTCGCCTGGCATACCGCCGGATATCCCCGGGAAGGGTCCTGCTCTGTTCAATTTCCTTCATCATTAATTCAATGCCTTCCTCTTCTGTTATTTTTTTCAGATGAGACCAATCCTCACTCATGTCGTAGAAAACATAAATCCCTTCCCTGCACAACTCATCGTCATGCCTGGACAGCAATGGCAGATAGTCAACAGAATGCCTGAGCCGCATAAAATTAAACCAGTAGGCTTTTTTTGACATAGCATCCCAGTGGATGGCCGTTTGTACATAATGTCTGGTCTGGAGCAACTGTAAAAGCACCAGCCCGGCAAGTAAACCTGTCAGCACGTATTGAACCAGTTTCTTTTTATGTGTGAGAATGACCGTGACAAGGGCTGCCAGCGGGAGGGCCATGATGCCATACATATCTATGTAGATCCGTCCGCCGAATCCACCACCGAACCACCAGGTCCACCAGCAGGACATCACATATATCATCCCGACCAGGTAAAGGATGATGGGAAGCCTTGCTCCCCTGATCATTCTCTTCAGGGGGATGAGACCAATGATCGCGAAAGCCATCAACGGGGTGTAAAGCAGCCATCCCTTCCGGTAACTGAAAAGCGACTCGATGATGTGGGGATTGTCAAAATAAAAGCGGTCTCCGTGCGCCCCGTATGAATAATAAAGAAACTGCCCGGTGATCATCTTCCAGTAGAGGAACTGTGGGATCCAGGGCAGCAGAAAGGCAAAGATCATCACCAGCAATTTCGGGATGTTCCGAAGGAAAAACTGGATTCTTTCCCTGAATAAGGTCCAGGAATCAATCCCCCAGAAAAGCAACAGCATGAGGATCAGTATATTGGTAGGACGAATCAGTACGATCAGTCCGAACAGGAGTCCAAGTAAAAAGGTCCTTCCCCAACTGGCCTCCTCATACCATCTCAGGAGTGTATGGAAGAAAACGGTGATCAGCACAAAATTATAGGCATGAGACATGGCTGCCTCATGGGTGGAATAGTAATAAAGGTTTGTGCCCAGCCCGATGAGCACAAGGGTGATGGCAGTAATAAGGGGTGTGAAGTACCTGAGCAGGATCTTCTTCAGATAAATGAATCCAATGGCCACATAAACCAGGGTACCCCATACCAGGAAAAACTGGTAAATGGAACTGAATCCATCCCTGGCTTCTCCGAAAACTGGAGCCAACGCATGGGCCATGAGAAAGAACGGGGCATACATGATAGATAAACCACAGGACATGTATATGATCTTCCTGCCATTTTCTGTGGGTGACCACCAGAACTTGTTGTCATTGTCAATGTCCCCCTCATCCAGGAAATCCAGGCTTGGATCACCATAAATAAAAGTAGCCGGAAGATAGCCATAAAAGGAAATAATATCCCATTTGATAACCCCGCGAATGGGTCCATCATCCCGGGTCCAGTTGTGGTGTGTAAAATTGGTCCCAATAAAAATCAATATCAGGAACAGGATGACAACCCGGGGAGAATTATCAATGGAGAAAAAGCCTTTTAATGTTAAGCCCTGCATTTGATGAACCTGATTTGATCGGATAAATATAGTGAAAAGACCCGCAAAGATTTGGCCCGGATCTTGAATATGTAATGGTTGAAAACTAAATTTGATGATGAAACCCAGCGGTGTGATGACGGTTCACTTGAGATCCCTGAAAACAGTGCTTTTGCTCATCTGTCTTGTATTCCCTGGCCTGTGGACTGCCAGGTGTCAGGAGAGCCGGCATGGATACTGGCTCCCCGCAAAGGGTACCATGCGGATATTCCTGGTCTTCGCAGAAGTGCTGAATGATCCGGATGAACCCGGATTTATAGAAGGCTGGGAACCAGGCAAATTACCGCGTAGCCCGGGCTATTTTTTCGATCATGACCTGAAACGGGGTGATCAGCCGGAGGGTATTCTGACAAGATACTACTACCAGGCATCATTTGGAACATTCCTGGTCCTGGCAGATTATTATCCTGACCTGATCTCCATTGATTTCAAGGAGATGACCAACAGGGGATTCACGCAGGTCCTCGATACCATTATGAGGCGAACCGGGAGGGATATCATTACGGCCAATGGATATTCTGTCAATGCCGGGGATTTCGATTTCTTTTCAATGGCTTCCGGGCACGGCACACCGAAAGCCAGCAAACCGGATTCCCTGATGGACATGGTAATGGTGATCTGGAGGGTCAATTCAAAGATCACCACCTCTTCATCAGGTGGGTATTGCATGCCTTACCTTATGAGATATCCATTTAAATCCATGAAAGGATTTATGGCATACAGCTATTTCGTGAACGAGGGGGCCTCCAATTATGTGATCCTGAGACATGAATTTTCGCACCTTTTACTGGGCGGGAATAATTTTCACACCGGGGGATCCGGTGCAGGTACCAAAACCTTCATGTCCTCCGCCGGGGGGTATGCCATGTTGAGTTCGTGGGACCGGTCCTCACAGGTATACAATGCATTTGACCGCAGACGGCTCGGGTGGAGGCCCCCGGAAAATCAATACCAGATCTCAGCACGTGATCCTGCCACCGGCACCGAGATTGAAGGGGACCTGATATATCAACAGCCGTTCAATCGCAGAAACAACGAGTTCATACTCAGGGATTTCGTCAGTACAGGTGATGCTGTCCGCATTGAGCTGCCCTATGTTCAGGTGCCATCCGGAACGGTCAACAAGCAATGGCTGTGGCTGGAAAACCACCAGAACCTGCCCGGGAACCTTGATCATGGTAATGCTCAGCGAAAGGGGATCTATGCCTTTGTCCAGGTGGACAAAGAACCTTTGTCAGGCAGCGGGACTTACGGTGGTAACTGTAACTATACCTGGCCCCTTAGTGCCATGGGTAATTATGATATGATCATCGATGAGAATGAGGAGCTATACCATGTCAATGATGAACTGGAAAATCCGCTCACAGGATACAATAATCTCATTCTCGGGGCCTGGGACCTGAAAGACAGGGACGGAAACATCTACCGCGATGAACTTTTTTTGGCAAAAAACATGAAAGTGAACGGGGCGTTCCTGGATTCCTCGGTCTATGGCCTGGATACCTACCCGCTTTTCGGTACGGCACTGGATGCCTTTCTGCCCGGGGACAGGATGGCCATCGATCAGAACCCGGCTGCTGTTCCATTGCTGACCTACCGTACCCCTTCCAGCGGACGTGCCCGTCCGGGTGCTCCGGCTCCCATCGATAACCGCATCATCCACCTGAACGGCATCGCCATCGACATCATCGAACAACTCGATGACGGCAGCATCCGGATCAGGATCAGCTGGAATGAGAACCGCCTGCAGTCCAGTGTGCGATGGTGCGGGAACATCCATTTACATGAACGGCTGGAAATCAATAAAAAGGTCACCCTGCTGGTGGACCAGGGACTTACCCCCCAGAA